>CXWL01010230.1_pt1 | contig 22477 bp, 15 predicted proteins | sample 590931 | NCBI WGS metagenome assembly CXWL01 (sample SAMEA3498368, study PRJEB10139) | groundwater metagenome | biome: water well; material: biofilm material | place: Germany | collected 2015-04-27 | reverse complement strand
CGCCCGACGATGTTGATTGAGGACATACGCACAGTCGTACCGGTCCGGCGCCAACGCCATCAACGTTGATTCAACCTCAACGAGATGCTCGGCTCGCAAGTCCTGCTGGGCGGCCATTGCCCGGCGCTGCCAGGCCGCTCCATCCCACTCAAGGACCTTCTCAATGCCAGGCAGCAGACGCCCCACCTCAGCAAGATGACACGGACAGAGCAGATCCAATTGTGTCTCGGGATAACGGACGCGGAGCTGTGTAATGGCCGGCAGCGATTGCACCAGATCTCCCAATCGGGCCAGTTGTATGACAAGTGCGCGTGGCATTCCTTGTTACCTTCTATTCGCCCTAAGCCAGTGGAAAACGCTTCGGGTTCAGCACGCACGGCACGCTGAGTCCATTCAAGAGTGCGCGACTTCCATTGCGGAGACGGCTTGTTTTCTTGCGATGGCTTGACCAAGTTCGTTCAAACCATCGAACGTCGGTGCGAGCGCACGAAGCGTTTCGTATTCCAGCCTTGCCGCCTCGATGTGCTCTCCTCGCACCAACGCACCAGCCAGCGCAAAACGGATCGCCAAGTCGGCCGGATTGCGCACCAGGTACTTGCACAAATACCGGCTCAGCTCATCCCAGCGGTTTTGTGCCGTACCGGCGCGTACGAGCCAATGGATGGCTTCNNCTCCCAGGCTCCCTGTGTGTAGGCCCGTCCCATTGCAGCCATTCCCATTCCCATGAGACATTTTCTCTTATCGGCACCCTCTCGCAGAGCCGAGGCAAACTGGACTTCCGCCTCCCCGCACTGTTCCCGCTGCATGCACAGAATGCCTCTCAGCAACAGTCCTTCCGCATGACTCGGGGAAGACGTGAGTAAGATCCGGAGCTGTTCCTCTGCCCCAGCCAAATTCTTCTGTTCCAGCAAGGCTCGGATCAGCACGACCCGCTCAACCGGCGCATCGACCAACGCCACATAGCGCGAGAGAAACTTGGTACGGCTGACCGGCTCTTGGAGACGCTCGGCCACCATCGCCCCCCAGGACAACACAAATCGGTCATCCGGCCAATGATCCACCAACTGCAGCTCACGTCTGACAGCCGCCCAATCCTGCTTCAATGCAGCCGCTTGCGCCGCCGCGATATGGGCCCAGGAAGCACGATCATAGACATCAGTCATAGGCTTCACTTGCGTCGCGAATTTGACATCCTGAACACCGCTCACTAATTTGAACCCATCCTGGTAATAGTGAAGATCTTCATCCCCCAGCCACCAATGGGTACCCCATTTTTCTAGGAGCAGTTGGCTATTCTGTTCGTCGTGCTCCTTTCGACCGGGAGTCTGGCTTTCCAAGTGATAGACGACGCTCCGTGGCTGGTAGATCACCTGGTAGCCTTTCTTTCGAACCTTCAAGCAAAGGTCTACATCTTCAAACCCATTGATGAAGGCTTCGTCGAATCCTTGCACCTCCTCAAAAAGCTCTTGTCGAATCAGCATACAGGCCGCAGTGACTGCCTGAAACGCACGCCGTTGATTGACGCCAGGCTCAGAACTAGGAGCTGATCGGTAGATGTGATAGGGACTCATAATGGACCGCATGAAGACCACACCGGCATGCTGAGTAGATCCGTCAGCGTAGAGAAGCTTGCTACCTACCACCCCTACTTCAGGATGCTCCTCCACTTCACTGACTAATGGTCGGAGCCAATCCGGTTGCGGGATCGTGTCGTTATTCAAGAACACGAGGTACTTACCACGCGCCGCCTGTGCTCCTTGGTTGCAGGCTTTCGCAAATCCCAGATTTTCCTGGTTGCTGATTATTTGAACGTCGCCAGCAAGGCTAGAGAGGAAGGAAGCCGTATCATCGGTCGAGTGGTTGTCGACGACGATCAGTTCCCATGAAATTCCCTCGGTCGTCTTGACTAGAGCCGCCAAACATTGACGAGTCAACTCACAGCAGTTCCATACGGGAATGATGACCGAACAGACGTAGGACTTCACGGACGCTTCGGCCTGAAACTTTTGGAGATGCCGCTGCTGGCCCTCCCGTACACCGGCAATGCGCTCTGCGTAGGGCGCATACTTACGATAGATGATCTCCGTCGTGCGCCGATAGGTAGCCCTGGTCCCGCTCGTCATGGAACTACCGTCGCCCCGCCAGGTGAATTCCGCCGTCGTCACAGGCAGATGCTTGAACGGAAACCGGGTCGCCATTCTGATCCAAAGATCCCAATCCTCGTGCGCAAACAACGCTTCATCGAAGAGCCCCACCTCGTCCACACATTGCCGCGCATGCATGACACACAACACGGGAAAATAGTTACTGACCAAGAGATCAGCCGGACTAAACTCGTTCGAGTACGGCACGTCTCGCGCGATCTCGACATACTGGCCGTCGATCTGCCGTTCATGCACGCGCCACGCATCGGTGTAGGCGATACGGCATTCGTGACGATCGAGATACGCAACCAGCGTTTCCAGATGATTCGAGAGATACCGGTCATCATCGTCAAGATAGGCGACGTACGTGCCCTTCGCCACGCGCAGTCCGCTGTTGCGCGCTGCGGCCAACCCACGGTTTTGATCATGGCAGATAGTTGTAATGCGAGATCGATCAGCGCAGGTGGCGATGATGGACTCCACCTCGCAGCCGGCGTCGTTCACCACGATCACTTCGAAGTCCTGATATGTCTGTGCGGCCAGACTGGCGAGCGCGGTCCTCAGACGCTCCGGCCGGTTGTAGGTCGGCACGATGACGGACACTTTCGGAACGCGTGTAAAAGGAATGGCCGCTGGGTCGGCGGTTCGCTGGCAGGCCCAGACTTGATAGATCGGAATCAGGTTCATGGAGCGCACGTCGGCCGGGGTCGGGGCCGGTATGTATCGAAGATTCGGCACTTCGACATGAATGCGCTCAAGTCCCAATTCGGTGAACCCCTCTCCTGTCAGCAATGTGCGTAGTTGCTCTTCGGTGACCCAGTCTTCAACCGGCTGATTCGGCGGCGCAATCGTCTTCCACTGTTCCCACATTTCGCCCCGTGGAGTCGTGAGAATGAGATAGCCCTCAGGCTTGAGGAGCTGGGCCAACTGCGCCAGAAACTGTTCCTTTTCTCCATGTGGGACATGCTCGATCACCTCCGAAGTCAGGATGACATCGTAGGGCGCACAGTCAGGCCGCCTCAGCACACTCTCGGCCATTCCCGTTTCAAACCGCAGATGGGGAAACAGCTTGCGCGCGTGCTCGACGACGCCGGCAACCGGCTCAATGCCTTCACAGGTCCCGTACATTGTGGCGAGATTGGTCAGCCAGCCACGTCCGCAGCCGATGTCCACCATTCTCAGCCGCTTGTTCGGCTCCGATTGCTGGACGCGGCGAAGGATGTACTCCAGGAAGGCCGCGATCTTGCTCCAGCGAGCGGCCTCATCCGAATTCGGCTCAGGCGTGGACCAGTGCGGCTTCTTCACGAAAAGATCAACGTAGAACTCGTCCTGGGTCTTGTGTGCCGCCACCGTTGATGTCAACTCCCTTTGGGCTGGGATGGGCGGACATTGTGTGATCTCGATTTCATAGCGAGGTTCAATCCCGTCGCGTAGCCAGCACAAGGTTTCCCTCAGACGCCGCTCAGCTGTATGGTAGCGACGGACTCGGTCTTGGCCGTTCCGCGCCACGGAGGCCGCGTACTTCGGATCATGCCTAAGGCGATCGATCTGTGCCGCTAACGCGGCGGGATCGTCGGGCTTGAATAACAAGATCTCGTTGTCCGGCTCAAAGAGCGCGAAATTATGCGGATGGTTTGGCACATGCCACGAGATCACGGGCCGCCCAACGGCCATCCCTTCCATCACACGACCACCATAGAATTTGGCAAGGCTCGGCAGATTGACAATCGCCGGCCATTGCGAGAGCTGGCTCATCCACTCAGAGAATTCTGCCATACGAATTCTCTGGAGAGACTCAGCATGCTCTCGCATCACGTGAGACATCACCGGCTGGCCGGACTGCAGATATTCCGCGACCGTGCGCTGCAGCTGATCGAAGAGCTGTTGGTTCTTCGTCGGTGGCTGGTCTGCCTTGACACAGTGCACGTGCTGTCGCAAGAGTGGGTGCGTCGTCCAGCTCTGTCGACGACCATATGGAGTCCCATGAAACACTGCGTGGCCTTGGGTCGGGGCTGCAGTCGATGACACGATGAAGCGCTCAGGCACCATAGCCGGCCACCACAAGGCCTTTACGTGGCCGCTGGCAGTAAGTTCCGCCACATCCTGCTCATCGGGAACCAAGACATGAGTCAAATGAGGCATCTGAATATCCAGCACCTTGCGACGACTCTTCAGTTGCGGGGCCCACACATAGTCGTCCGCGTCGTACCGAAGCGATTCCATCAGCACCCCAACACGAACTGGAGCGAGCGTCGACAGCCACTCCATCGTGGCCTCATCTAAGGAGGTGTGGATCAGCCATACCCACACTTGATCGAATTGCTGCCCAGCTAAGAACGTTTTGGCGTGATAAAGCCATGACGCCGGTGTTGAGCAAGGATGTTCCGCGATGGTGGGAATGGTCGTACATTCAACACCGTTGACCGTAAGACCTTCTTGAACTCCGTAGGCGGCGCAGTACGACCAGGGACGCGCCGCCGACCAGGTTTGAAAATCCAGCTGAACCAGCAGTGCCTTTGTTCTTTTTCCACCGCGCCCGTTGCAGAATGGTGAGGAAGCCTCACCGGTGGACGATCGATCGTGCCTACCTACCCTAGCGATGGATTCGCGTTCCGAGACCCACTGACGAAATTCAGGATCGGATCCAGGGTTATACGGTTGGAGATGCCGAGGAATATTCTCTGGTATCGGCCTGATCTCCGACATAGATACAGCCTTCCATTGGCCATCCACTCTTCGCGCCGCCCAGCAGCCCACGACACTGGAGACCCTCCCCAACAGCTCACCAACCGCCAGAGTGACCCCGGGGTGAAACTCTTTCCCCGAACGGGGGTCGCGTATATAGTCGGCCTCAACCGCTGTCCTCGCGTGGGCTTCATCGATCTCGGATAGCTGCAGTTCTAGATCGTCTCCGCAGAGAATGCCTCCTTCTCGGACCAGCTCCATCGCCGCCTTCAAGTCTGCCTGCACAGCCCGATATGAATGGTCGCCGTCCACGAATACGATATCGAAACCCTTTCGCGGCAATGTCGGAAGCAGTTCAGTGCTCTGTCCTCGCAGCGGCGTCACGACGTCGGCATGGCCTGCGGCACCCACGTTGTGTACGAACAAATCGTAAATCGTGTCCTGCTCAAGCGCGTCAGCCATAAGACGGTACACCGGAACGTTCGGGCGATCGACCATCTTGAAGTAGGGCTTCCACGGATCGACACAGAAAACCTGTCCACCCCCAGCATATCGCTTTAACGCTTCAGCCCAGGTGATGGCAGAACCACCGGCCCAAGAACCCACCTCAAGAATACGAAGTGGACGACGGGGTTGTTGAGAGGCTTGTAACCGGACAAGCTCCTGCATGACCACGTGGCGCAGGGGCAGACCTTGTGACGCCCACATATGCCGACCAAAATACGGACGACGTCGTTCGCGGCAAAACTCGTAATACGCTGCGTCAATTGTTTCGGTCACGTGCTCCATATCAATCATCTCCGTCTTTTCACGGTTGGCTTGAGGAATCGCGCTTCACGACGTCCGGGTACTCCGGATTCATCCACCCCTCAGCCGGGTCAATCAGCATGTTCTCTTTGAACTCCTCACGAGGCAGATAGGGATACATGTCTTCGATCGGCGTCTTCCATCCGAAGATTCTTGGTTCGTAGGTGTGATACTCGTCCATGTCGACGTCGCATACGACGGGCCCGTCGTAACGCAGCACTTCGTCGATCTTGACGTCCATCTCCGCGTGATTGACGATGGTCACGGTTTTGATCCCAAAGGCCTGTGCCAACTTGACAAAGTTTGGAGGGCGATAGCCCTTCGGCCCACATGCCTCCGCCCGGCCCTGGAAGTTTGTTTCTTGATAGGCCTTCGTAATCCCATAGATATGATTGTTTAGTATGAACGTCTTGACCTTGACGCCATAGTTCACGAACGTCTGCATCTCTTGAGGGTTCATGTTGAATCCGCCGTCTCCGATCGTACACACCACCTGCCTGGATGGATCGGCAAACCAGGCCCCCATGGCGCCTGCAAAGGAAAAGCCCATGGGCGAATTGCCGTTGTTCGTCAGATTCCGCTGGCCATACTTCGTCTCGAACGCGTGGTTGCTGACGACGATATTGCCGCCGCAATCGCCGACCAGAATGTCGCTCGCACCCATCTTTTCCGACAGACGCCGCATGAAGGCGTAGGGATGCACCCGTGTGTGTTGCGCAAAGAACTCCGGACGGACAGGATCGTACTTGCGTTTCCATTCCATTACTCGTTCCGTCCATCCTGTACAGACCGGCCTCGCCTTGGGGGACCGTTCCAACGCAGCCATGAGTCGACGAGCGAAGACTTTGGCGTCGCAGAGAATATTGACATCGAAGGGGACCTGCTGGAACTTCCGCTGCACCATGGCTGGATCAATCTCAACGAGATATTTTTTTGCTGTCCGCGCAAAGCTCTGGACTTTGCCTCCGGTAATGCGTCCTGATATCCGACTTCCAATCGACAGGAGCAGATCGCTGTTTTGAATGCCGAAGTTGCGACCGGCCCCTCCGTAAGTCCCGACACGGCCTCCATACCATTCATAGTCGGAGGTGATGACGTCGAGGGCATTCCAGGTCGGGAAACAGGGAATTTGCAACCATCGTCCCAATTCCCGCACATCGTCCTGCGCGTCAGCGAGGCGCACACCCCCGCCCACTAGGATAACGGGTCGCTCCGCCGACCGCAGATCGTTGATCAACCGTTCGATCTGCGCATCGACCACACCCAGATCGAACGGGGCCATCGCCGGAATATCAAATCCGATGAGCTGCTTGGCGTCGACTGTTGCCTTCTGAACGTCAAGTGGAATATCGAGCAACACCGGCCCCGGTCTGCCGCTCTGACACAACCAGAGGGCCTTTTCCAACTCATAGCGGATATCTGTAGGCTGCACAATCATCTTGGCGTACTTGGTCACGGGAGCCGCCATCGCCACAATATCCGCTTCTTGAAATCCCACCTGTCTGATCGATGGATCCGGGCGCAGAAACCTCGAGTTGATCTGTCCAGTGAGAAACACGCATGGTATCGAATCGTAGAAGCAGTTCCCCATCGATGTGAGGAGGTTCATCCCGCCTGGACCGCTGGTCGCAATGGCAACCCCAGGAAGGCCTTTCACCTTGGCGTAACCTTCCGCGGCAAATCCACCGGCCTGCTCGTGCATTACCGCAACGTATTCCGTTGCCGCGCTCCTGGTAAACGCATCAATGAGGTCGCCGTTCGCCGCGCCGTAGACTACGAACATCTTGTCGATGCCCCGCTCGGCTAAGCTCTGAATGAGAAAGTCTGCGACTTTGATCATGCTGTTCTCCTTCTCAAATCATAAGACCGTCGGAGCGACCGCCTCATGGTGACGGCGCCGAATCTTACGAGTGCACATGTCGCGTACGTGCTGGACCGCCGCAGAACCGAAGGTGCGTTGCATCATCGCCAGGTACCCGTCATTCATGAAGTACTCTTGGAAAGCCCTATCTCGAAACTTCAGAACTTGTGTGGCCTGAAGGGTCTCTGTCGGCAACGGCAGACAGTCGTACGCATGCTGTGAATAGCCGATCCAGCCCGGCCCTCCGATATCGTCCGGCAACGGCCAATGTTTTTGTTTGGCCAAGTCGTAGAGCGGCGAGCCCGGGTACGCCATCGCGCAATAAAAGTTGGCCCACTCCGTATTCAATTCGAGTGCCAGATCCAGTGTGGCGCGCATACTGTCAAGATCGTCGTCCGGCAGACCGAAGATATAATTGGCGGCCACATGGATTCCGTGCGACTGAATGTTTCTGATGGTCGAAAAGATTTCTCGCTCGCCGAATCGGCCCTTTTCAACACCGTCTCGTACGTGTTGGCTGCCCGATTCAATGCCCAACCCAAGCCAGTTGAACCCGGCGGCTTTGAGTCGTTCAAGAACCTGGTCCTGCGCGGTATCCACTCGGGCATAGGCCCAAAGATTCAGCCGATACCCACGTTCGATGATCCGGTCGCAAATACTGAGCACATGCCGCCGATTCAGGACGAACATCTCGTCCGGTATTTTGATGTTCGTCACCCCGTACTCATTGACCAGGCGGTCGATCTGCCCGATCACGTTGTCCGGACTCCAGGTCCGCAACATCGGTGTTTCGAAGGGCGCATTGATGCAACAGAAGGAACACTTGAACGGACAACCTAGGCTTGTCTGTAACGAAGCGTAGGGGCTGCGGGAATCCAACTGATGAAAACAATGCCAGTTGTGGGCTCGGTACTGCTTCATATCCAGGATCTCCCAGGCTTGGCCTGGGAGCGTGCCGTCGAGGTCTGCGATGACCGACGCCACGGGATTCGACGTCGATCGATCTTCATCGACATACCACAGTCCAGGCACATCCCTCAGTCGACGGCCCTTCCCGAGGAGGACCTCGAGCAATCCAAGGACCGTATGCGGTCCCTCACCCTGGCAGACATAGGTATACGGCTCTTCCTCTAACGTCCGTTTCGGGAGCGCCGAGGGATGGGTGCCCATGACCAACGTTGGAATGTCGGCGAGCTCGTTGAGTCGTTCACAGACGAGCCGGCCCGCCGGCATACATTGCGTAGAAGCAGACGGTTGTTGTCCATACATCACGAACACCGCGAGAGCGGGATCCGCTGCGACGATCGCCTCTGCGGTCTGCTGATGATTGAAGCCGGATGCTTCCGCATCCACAATCGCGACGTCGTAGCCCTGCCTGCGAATGAAGGTGGCCATGAGTCCGGCCCAGACCGGCGGCTCGATTGCCGCCAAGTCCTTGCCGAGATCTTGGTAGACCTGGATTCGGCTCGGAGGTGCCACGAACAACACGTTACGCCGCTTTAACACGATAGCCTCCCAACTCCCCGGCCAATTCCACGATCCGGCGCGTACCTTCCATCACATCGTCTTCCTGTCCGCAGGTCGCAATGCGCACATACGAATCACACCCGACTCCAAAACTACGGCCTGGTGTCACGGCGGTGTGCCGTTCTTCGAGAAGACGTTTACAAAACGTGACGTCATCGAGACCCGTAGAGCGGATATCGATGAACAGGTAAAACCCTGATTCCGACGTTGCACAACGGACACTGCTCGAACGATTGATCCACTCGGCACAAAGACTCGTAACGCGACGGTAGTGCGCTCTGACGCGCTCCGCGTACCGATCCAACACCGATAGCCCCGCAACGCATCCCAATTGACTGAATATGGGCAGGCACGAGATGAGTGTGGACGTCGAGAGTGCAATTTTTTCTGCAACAGCCTGGCGCGCCAGCGCATACCCGACGCGATATCCTGGGATGGACAGCACTTTCGAAAAGGACGACATGACCACGAGTTGCGGTGACTCGCAAGACCCGAGACTGAAAAATGGCCGCCCAAACGCCAGGTCGGCGTACGTCTCATCACTCAACAGCCAGATGCCTTCGTCTTCGCAACGTCGGACCAGCAACCTCAACATGGATGGTGTGTAGACCGCACCGGTTGGATTATTCGCGGAGTTCACGATGATCGCCTTGGGACATGCAGCCACAGCAGCCTCGATCTGCGATTCATCCAAATGAAATCCGTTCTCGTGAGACAGCGGTATCGCCGTCACAGTGAGGCCGCTATGGGCGGCCGCAGCCCAGTAAGATGGAAACGCAGGGGTGAACAACACCACTCGATCCCCAGCATTACAGGTGAGGTCGAGAAATTGACTGATGAGAAGATTGGCGGGACTGACGACCACAGAATCATGACCGATCAGACAACCTGTTTTCCGTGAGATCCGTTGCGCGATCGCAACTCGCAGCTCTCGTATTCCGGCCATAGGCGCGTAACCGACCTGCTTGGCCTCGATGGCCTGAAGGGTAGCCTCTATGATTTCAGTAGGCGGAGGGATTCTCGGATTTCCGAGTTCAAGATGGTAGATCGTATGGCCCTCTCGTTCGAGCGCTTGGGCGCGATCCATGACCTTGAACATCTCCTGACCGATCAGGCGTGCGGCACGTGTTGAAAATGGAAGCGTCGTCATCCGTTCCGTCGCTGGCATGATGTCCTCACGCACGTGCGGCCGGCCTGTTGGATGCGCGACCTTCTCGTAGAGAATCGGCAGAACCAACGAGTGACCGGAATTCGGCAAGGCGTTCCGGCGTACCGATGTCATGTACGGGTGCCTGACTAACGAATCCATAGACACCCAATGGGAGTAGTGCTGGAATCCAGTCGGCCTCAAGCGAATACGGTTGAGACGCCGGAATCGATTCAATCGCCGATCGAGTGAATACATAGATGCCGGCATTGTAAAAACCAGCCCGTTGCGCCGGTTTTTTTTCAGAGAACCCAGTGATGCGTTGCTGAGCATCCATTCTGACAAAGCCGACGTCACTCCGATGATCAGCCTGAATCAATACGATGGTCGCACAGGCCCGCTTTTCGACATGAACCGCCAGCAGCGAAGGCAGATCGATCTCGCACAGAGAATCGCCGTTAGCAGCCACAAAGAACTCGCCCCTGACCCAGATGCTGGCATGGCGTATCGCCCCGGCCGTTCCCAATGGCGTTGTTTCCCGTGAAAACACCAGCTCAATCTCGCAAGGATGCTCCGCATACCAGGCTTCAAACTGATGCCCCAGGTGCCCAGTACAGAGCACGGCCCGTGTGATGCCTTGCCGCACGAACGGATCAAGCACGAAATCCACGAATGGGCGCGAGCCGATCATCGCCAGTGGCTTGGGCCGATCGCTCAGAACCGAGCGTAATCGCGTCCCCTGGCCTCCGCAGAGGACAAGGAGGTCCGGAGAGGTTGAGGGACTGATGTTCATGCCGCCTTACCTACGGGCGTTGACAGGGAAGCGAGAACCCTCTGCCGCTCATTCGGCCATACTGCATCCCGCTGGAACGGGGTCTCCTGCTGATAAAACACGATTTGACTACCTAATCCCTCGAAACGGAACGGGACCTCCAGTAATCCGGGCAAGGCCGCCCTGATCTGCGGGTGAATTTCCGGCTTCGCAAAAAGCAGCATGAAGCCGCCCCCACCGGCACCCAATAGTTTTCCCCCCAGTACACCGGCACGCCTGGCCGCATCGTAAATATCGTCGATCATCGGCGTGGTGATTTTCGATGTCAGGCTTCGCTTGACCATCCACCCTTCGTGCAGTAACTCTCCAAACTCGGACAGATCACGGTCTCCGACCAGAAGGGACACTCCCTCTTGCACCATCTGCAACATCGCGAAAAGTTCGACACGCCGTTGCTTGGTGCGTTCGATCTGCTCTTTGGCAATTTCTGAGGCGGTTCTCGAAAACCCCGTGAAATACAGCAGGAGATGGTCCTGAAGCAGGGTCAGCCGTTCCGGCTTCATGACAATGGGGGTGTACCCGACCTCCCCGCCTTGGAAAAACTCAATGCGACACAACCCGCCGTGCGCCGCCATGACCTGATCCTGGCACCCGACGGATTCTTGTAGAACATCCTGCTCAATATGAATGGCCGTGTGGGCCAATTCGGCCTTGCTCGGCATTGTGTGTTGCAGCGCATACAAGGCATGCAGCAGCCCGACCGTAAACGACGAACTCGACCCCAACCCAGTACGTGCCGGCAAATCTCCATCGTGGTGGATTTCAAGGCCTTCCGAAATATGCAGGTGCTGGAGCACGCCTCGAACGGCCGGATGTTCGATCTCTTCGTTGCTCTTGGCCTGCTCGATGCGGGAATACACAATCCGAGTCCTGTGCTCAAAAAATGGCGGCAAATATCGACAGCTGATGTAGCAATACTTGTCGATAGTCGTAGCCAATACAGCGCCGCCGTGTTCTTTAAACCAAACGGGATAATCGGTCCCCCCGCCGAAGAACGAAATGCGGAACGGTGTGCGACTGATGATCATCCTGCTCCTTCCCCTGCCCATCTACGGATGGCGCTACACATTCCCGTACCCAGTTCCACGAACGATGGTGTAGCACTTCGCCAGTTCTCGTATTCCTCGTTCAAGCGACCAGGCCGGACGAAATCCAGTTGAGAGAATTCGCTCATTCGACACGATGTAATCTCGCTTGTCCGGGTCTTCTCCGATGGGAGCTTCAAAAAACACCATCTGCGGCACGATGCGCTGAATTTCCCGGCAGAGTTCGAGCTTGGATAAATTAGCCTCGTCCAACCCAATGTTGTACGGTCGGTCTTTCATCACCTCAAATCGATCCATGGAATGGAGAAACGCCTGCACCACGTCACGAATATGGATGTAGTTGCGCTTGCAGTGTCCCTCGAACACAACCACGGCGCGATCATGAACGGCACGCCACACGAAATCGTTGACCAACAGGTCCATCCGCATCCGCGGCGATACACCGAAGACGGTCGCCAGCCGCAAGGTAATGGCATTGCCACGGTCCAGAACGACCCGCTCTGCTTTGACTTTTGTTTCTCCGTACAGACTGATCGGGCGGAGCGGAGATTCCTCCGTACAGGGAACACCTGCCTGCCCAATACCATAGCCACTGTTGGTGACGGGAAAGACCATACGTTGGCTCGGCGACGACAGCTTGCAGAGCAACTGAACCGCCTCAAAGTTGACGGTATAGGCACCGCTTCGGTCTCGATCACAGAGTGGCGCGCCGACCAACGCGGCGAGAGGAATAATGATGTCGGCGTCGCGCAACAGATCCGTCAGGATGCGCTCATCGCGACAATCGCCACGTACGACGCGAAATGCATCGAAAGAACAGCAATCTAATAAACTGTTCTGTCGATACATGAAATTATCCAGCACGGTGACGCGATAGCCTCGGTCAAGGAGCTGTCGGGAGAGAACCGACCCGATGTAACCAGCACCTCCGGTGACAAGCACATGGACAGATGCGATGGTCATACGTGAATCACCTCCTATTGGCACGTGCATCACACAATGACGTCGCTCCCACGGTCTCGGCTGAGGACGCCTGTTGCGCGAACCAGCGTATGGTCTCTGCCAACCCATTGCGGAGAGCGGTAAACTGAAACGCCTGAAATCGAGAGGTGAAACATGCGCTCTGTAACCGTTTGACCAACATGCCCTCTGGTTGACTGCGATCGAAGAGGATCGGTCCTGTGTAGTCCATGGCGACCGCAATGGCCTCGGCAAGGGATCGGATTGTTATGCCTGGGTCCGGAGCAATAATCGTGGTCGTGGGGTCAAGATCGCGCTCGATGGCATCCAGCGCCACACGCGCGACATCTCGCGCGAAGATGAATTGCCGCACCGCCCGGCCGCTCCCCCACACGATGTACGGAGTTCCCGTCGTCTTGGCATTCCAACAGCGCTGGATCAACGATCCGATGACGTGCGAATGCTCGGAATCAAAAGAATCGTGAGGTCCGTACATGGTAACCGGTGTCAGTGTCGTCCAGGCCAACCCTTCGTCCTTCGCCGCCAGTCGCGTATGAAGATCCAGCATGCGTTTGGCATGGCCATACCCGGCATTCCCGTCATAAGGGAGGCCCGTCTGGAGGTCTGCTTCGCTTGAGGCCCGATCGGAAAACATTGGAAAGGCGCAGCTTGAGAGAATGCTCACCAACCTGGGAATCCGAAGATCACGGGCGGCAGACAATACGGCCACGTTGATGCGCGCATTGTCTTCGAAAAATCGACAGTTCTCCTCCGCGTTGGCTTTCACGCCCCCAACCAAACCTGCTAGATGTAGGATCTTGCTTGGGCGGACTTCCTCAAGCAACGCCTTCGCCACCTCTGGGCGACGCAGATCCCCATCCGCGCTCGTCACAAACACCGCCCGTGGATGCAACGCTCTCACAGCCGATCCCAGCAGACCCGAGCCTCCGGTCACCAACAACGGGCCTGTCATGCAACCTCCATGACCGCTTGGGAGATGGCGACAATATCATCTGCGATCAACCCCGCGTGGTTAGGCAGAAAGAACCCGCAATGATGGATCCGGTCGGCGACAGGGAAACTGGTCACACCATACCGTCTGGTCCAGAAGGGATGAAGCCCTAGATTGCCGGCTGAGAAAATACGGGTTTCAATGCCGTGCTGGGCGAGATTTTTCACAATACGCCGCCGCTGTTCTCGCGAATCGGCGATCAACCCGACGGAAATACTCGCTACCTGACTGCCCTCCGGAGGCTGCTGGACAGAGAAGTGCGCGCCCAGACAGTCGAGATACTGCGTATGGTTGCGTCGCCGTTGCTCCGTCATCCAATCCAGTTTTTCGAGTTGGCCGATACCAATAAAGGCATTCAGGTCGGTCGAACGAAGATTAAACCCGGGCTCGTAAAAGACAAAGGGAGAATGAAAATCATCGATCCCATGCTGCATGACCAGGGCGCCATGGGTCTGAGAATCCAAATCCTTACTCCACCCATGACTGCGAAGCATCAGAAGAAGATCCGCAAGTGATTTATCATCCGTGGAGACCATGCCTCCTTCGACTGTCGACATCTGATGGCCAAAATAGAAGGAGAAACTGGCCAGATCCCCGAATGACCCGACCTTACGGCCATCGTAGCTAGCTCCGATGGCGGCACACGCATCTTCCATCAAGAGAAACCCATACCGCTCCTTCAGCGCCAACACCTCTCGCATCTTGTGCGGAACGCCCAGCACTTGAACGAGCATGACCGTCTGAGCCTGATGCTGCTTCAGAAGCGCTTCAAGATGGTTCAAATCCAGCCCGAACGTCTCAGGATCGGCCTCGCACATGATGGGCTCAAAGCCAAATTGGATGGCCGGCGCAATCGAGGTGACCCATCCCACGCTGGGAACAATCACTTTCTTGTTGCGCAAGCGGCCGGAGGCAAGCAGCGCGTAGTACATCAGGAGATTGGCCGACGATCCTGAGTTACAGAAGATAGAATGCGATCGGGCCAGCCAGGTCGACCAACGCGACTCAAAGTCGAGCGTGATCGCCCCTTTTGTAAGGCGTGGATATGTCTGAAGCCACTCGATCAAGCGGTCGATATCGTGACGGTCGATCGTGTCGTATGCAAGACACCATCGCGGATTGAGCATTGGTTGCGTTGAGCTGAAGCCATCCATGGCGTTCACTCCATCCTTATCAGTCCTAACTCACCGTTTAATTCCGCATGCTGGTAGTTCAAGAAATGTGCCATCGCCGTCGCTACAATATCGCGCCTAGAGCTTGGCTTATTGACTTCATACACGAATCATTCGGCAGTATTTGCCGATCGATGTGGGAAGAAAGTCCTTAGCCGCATTATTCATGACGGTTCGTGACGAAACCGCCAAAACACCGGGCGAGATGGGCACGCGGAACCCTGAGAGACCACGGCCTACGTGAACCAGTCTCTCGAGGTCACGATGGACGAACCTATCCGCCTGGCCGTGAGACAACCACGGCCAAGCTTCTCACTGCAGCGTATCGGCGGGTCGGGTGTAGTAGAAGCGTTCATGAATAATGAGGATGAGGAAAGAAAGATGGGAGAGGACCGTTCTCAGGATGGAAGCAGGGCAACCGTTTTTTGTACCGTCCATTGTTCTATGGCCTGCCGAACCGACCCACCCCATCCGCGATATTCGATGTACTCCATTTGGTTGAATTGAAACTCGATACCGATGAGGTCCTCGCCTCCTCGCGTGTCGGTATTCTTCACGCTACCGGCCAGGTTGGTGATATGCCCCAAACCCGGCAGTTCGAACTCCATGTGCACTGTCGTTCCTGGACGAAGCCACATCGGTCGTCGAACCACGAGCACACTGCATCCTCCTCCACTGAGATCGCTTAACAGGCCACCGCAATAGCCGGTGGTAGGCAGCGCGGATCCGGATGGATGGTCATGAGTGGCTCGCATCAACAAGGTCGGTTCGTTGGCGGATACACGGAGGTGTTTCCGCAGATGCATCTCTTCCACTGATGTGGGATAGGCCACAAAGAGCAACGGAACCGGCACAGTCATCAGCTCACGTATTTCACTATGATACCCGACCAATTTCCCGTCATGAAGATAACTGATCGTGCACGGGGTGCCGCCGGCAATCTGCTGGTCATAGCTGAGCTGAAGTGGCCATTCGCAGACAAGCCACGCATGATCCTTCCATCCAAGGAGCGTCGTGCCGTACATGACCTTCTGCTGATCACGCGCGAAGGACAGTTTCAGCGCGAGTCCGACCGATAAAAACGATGCCGCAGGGGGGACGGATACTGCGATGTCGTTCATATTCCCTTACTCCAATACCATCACCCGACACCAACCGACTCTGATGACCTCTATCGGAACGTCTTCGGTCAATCTTGAGCCTCAGCGCACTTGGCTGCGAGCAGTGACCGCAACCCCATCACAATACGGCATGATGCCGGAACCACGATCAAGTTCGAGGCCTGCCCCGCCGATAATGCCCGTGGGATCTTTCCTCTGTCGCCACGTCCGACCAGAGACCTTTCCGACCAGGAGTCCGACGACTTATGACAATAAAACGTATCGCGATCGAGCAGCTCATTCCCGGCATGTTCATCACAGAGATGGATGTCCCGTGGTACCGAACCCCCTTCCTCTTCCATAAACGGCAGATCAAAGACCTGCAGACCATCCAACTCATGAAGCAACATGGGATCAGGATGGTGACCATCGATACCAGTCAAGGATCCGACCTCCCATCCGAACCCTCAGCGACTACACAACAGGCTGCAAGCCAGCACCCTCCCAACACCGATGTCCCCGCTCCTCCAGATCCCACACCCGAACGTATGCCGGAAGCTAAACCTGAGTATCATTCCGTCACCATGATCTATGCACAAGCTCAAGAGGCGGTGGAGCGCATCTTCGAGGATCTTGAGCGAGGCATTCCTCCGTCTCCCGAAGCGACCAAAACCATTGTGTCGAGGTTATTGGGCCAGGTTCTGAGCGACCGTGCGGGAGTGACCACCCAGGTCGCCATTCAGAAAATTAAGCAGTTCGACCGCTCCCTGACGATGCACGCGTTGGACACCTGCATCCTATCGCTCGTGGTGGCCATTGAGAGCGAGTTGGATCAGCCGACACAAGAACTGGTCGGCATGGGCGCGTTGCTTCATGACGCAGGCTATGTCCGCCTCCCGCGCAATCTCGTTCGTAAACGCGAGGACTGCAGCAAGCAAGACAAGGCGCTGCTCGAACAACATTGCAAGCTTGGCGTCGCGCTCCTCTCCGATCCTCCCGGCATGCACGAAGAGGTCCTGCGCATCGTCAGAGAGCATCACGAGCGAGCCAATGGAAGTGGGTTTCCAGCCAATCTACGCAACGGTCAGATTTCGCGTCTCGCGCAGATTGTCGGCATCGTGGATTGTTACAACAGCATGGTCAGTCGGCACGGGACACGTCCGGCCATGATTCCACACGATGCCGTTCGGCAACTCTTTTTGGCTGGGGAACAGGGGCTGTTCGAAAAATCTCTCGTGGAGGTCATGATTCGGAGCATCGGCGTCTACCCGGTCGGGAGCCTCGTCAGGCTCAATACCGGCGAACAGGCGGTCGTCGTCGGAGTCAACCCTCAGCAACGACTTCAACCCCTAGTCAAAATCATGACCGACCCACAAGGAAACTCGTATGCCACGCCGATTGACATCGACCTGGCGACACCATCCCCCGACCACACAATCCGAACGGTGCTGCGTGTCCTAGATCCCAGCAAAGAACGAGTTAATATCAGCATCCACCTCGACCAAAGCCTTTCACGAGCCGCATGATGAAACCGTCCGGACGGAAACGCCGACGACACCGACGTCAACTGGCAGCCTTGGTTCCCGCCGCTTCCGGGGCGCTCGATCTTTTCGAGGGGCTCCCCCTGGCCACCATCATCCTTGATACTGATCTCACCGTATTGGCCGTGAATCGGGAGACGCTTCGGTTACTTGGCCCACGCTTCCCTTCCTCCACAGTCCGCTCCTTTCCATCCCTGTGGTCAACCCGCACCCAATCCGACACCGCCACCATCACGACGCAACTGAACGGAGTGCTGAAAAACCGTCGTCCGACGTCTGTGACGCAACCGCTTCTCTTGCGGAAGGCCGCTCGCCCCGTTCCAGTGGAATGGACCTGCACGCCCAGCACGTTCAATGGAAAGACCGTCCTGATTATCAGCATTCGCGACTTGTCCCATGAGCAGGAATTAGAGCAGGATCGAGATCGGTTGGCCTTGATCGCTGAGGAAAGTCCCTTACCGATGATCGAATTGGACCGGCATATGAGTCTGCTGTATGCCAATCCGGCGATGATCTCCCTGCTCTCTCATTTTGGATACAACCTCGAAGGATTTCCCAAGGTCGCCCCAGACAGCCTTCCACATATCGTGCAACGCTGCCTCGCTACAGGCCATGTCGTTCATGATGAAGCCGTGGTGCTCCCTGAAGCCAGTTTTTCATGGACCTTCTGTCCAGTTCTCACGCATAGCGTCGTGCGGGGCTATGCAACCGATATGACGAGCATCCAGAAGACACAGCAGGCGCTCCAACTTTCCAGCGACCAACTTCTCCAGAGTAACCGCAGCCTGGACCAAGCCCTTGAGGTGGCGAAGGAATCGGCACGCGCCAAGACGGCATTTCTCGCAACCGTCAGCCATGAACTGCGCACCCCCATGAATGGGGTGATCGGGATGACAAGCCTGTTGCTGGAGACGTCCCTGACATCGGAACAACAGTCCTATGCGGAGACCATTCGGCACTGCGGCGAAGCGCTGTTGCAGCTGATCAACGACGTACTCGAGTGCAGCAAAATCGAGGCCGGCAAACTGGAGCTGGAATGCCTCGACTTCAATCTGAGAACCACGGTGGAGCAGGTGTTGGCACAATTCGCCGAGCGGGCAGAGACAAAAGGGCTGGAGCTGACCGGACTGGTACACGCCGCGGTTCCGACGGGACTCAAAGGCGACCCAGGCCGCCTGCGTCAGATCCTCACCAATCTGGTTGCCAACGCGGTGAAGTTTACGAACAAGGGTGAGGTGACCCTGCAGGCCTATCTCGAAGAAGATCTCCCCGACACGACCGTCATTCGCTTCGAAGTCACGGATAGCGGCATTGGCATCAATCCCAATACTCAAGACAAACTGTTCCGTCCGTTTGTGCAGGCAGACAGTTCCACGACCAGAAAATATGGCGGCACCGGCCTTGGCCTGTCCATTTCCAAGCAACTCGTGGAATTGATGGGTGGACAGATCGGGGTACGCAGCACCGAGGGGCAGGGCAGTACCTTCTGGTGTACCGCGCATCTCCAGAAACAGACCGGTTCTCCACGTGCGATTCTTCCGACCGGCGATCTCTCCGGAAAGCGTGTTTTGATCGTCGACGACAATGAATCCAATCGTGTCATTCTCCACCATTTGGTATCAGGTTGGGGAATGCTTGACGACCTTGCCGAAGACGCCGAATCGGCGTTGCACCTTATCGCGGAGGCGAAGCAGCGTGGAGCGCCGTACGATCTCGCGATTTTGGACATCATCATGCCGGGAAAGGACGGGTTGCAACTCGCGCGAGAGCTGCAAAGTCATCCGGCTGGATCCGACATTCGCCTTGTCGTCATGACCTCGATGCTGCAACGAGGGCATGCGGAACAAGCCCGCCGGGCCGGCGCGATGGGCTACCTGCCGAAACCCGTTCGCCATGATGAATTGCGTGACTGTCTACGAACCGTGCTCGGCTTGGCCGAGGGAGAATCGTCGAAGCACGCCCCGACAGGCTCCGTCGTGGCTCAACTCGTCACCAGGCATATGGTTGCGGAGCATGTGCGCCATCAGCGCGTGTTGGTCGTGGAAGACAATATTGTCAACCAGAAGCTCGCCGTGCGGATGGTGGAAAAACTGGGCTACCAGCCGGACGTCGTCGATAACGGCCAAGAAGCCCTGGCCGCGCTCGCCAAGGGAGACTATGCCGCTATCCTCATGGATTGTCAGATGCCCGTTATGGATGGGTTTGAGACAACCCGACGCATTCGCAACGGTGAAGCAGCGGTCGCATCGCAGAATTCACCCGGTGAAAGCCCAAACCGTTCAGACAAGGCACCACAATCGACTCCGCATATTCCCATCATTGCGGTCACCGCCAATGCGATGCAGGGCGATCGCGAACGCTGTTTGGCGACCGGGATGGACGATTATCTCGCCAAACCGATCAAACTCGACGAACTGCGGAGCGCCCTGGCTCGTTGGGTATCCACGCCACCGAATGCGGTCGTGACCGGCAACCAGAAGCCACCTCTCACCAGGGTCGACCCGACCAGAGGGATCTTTGATCCTGCGAAAATGTATCAGAACATCGGTGACGACAGTGAGTTGTTCGCTCAACTCGTCTGCCTATTTCTTGATCGCTACCACACTATGCTCACTGACATTAGAACAGCCTTGGCCGATACGGATTCGATCACCGTTGAACGACTGGCACACACCTTCAAAGGCACCGCTGGAAATCTTTGCGCCTCGGAGGTCGCACTGACTGCCGGTCGCCTCGAAGCAGTCGGCCGCCTCAACACGCTCCACGACGCTCCTCCCATCTACGCGCAACTCGAACTTGAAGTCGCACGACTCGTGCGTGTCCTTGAATCCTACCGGCAGGGCTATCAACCGATCGATCAGGCAGCTGCCTGATCGAGACCGCTAGCATGACGCCCCTCGATGTCTGATCAAAAGCCAGCCCACCGATCCCCCCCCTGTTCATAGCAGATATGTTTGTCCGAGAGGACACACCCAGCAGGCTACAGACCCGTCGAAACCGCAGACCTGTTGTTTTTGATGGAAGCACTCCGGGCTTCGGCAGGCGATTCCCTCAGGTCGGACGATTGATGTCGGGAGGTCAGTGAACCACTAGCAGGCTGCGGAAAACCTCATTCCGCCCCCTGTCGCCGTCACGGATATTGAGGGTTGAGACGACGTTGAGCAGCCATGCAGGATGCGCAAAAAGCCCGTCCAGCAAGGCCGCAGCGAGCGAAGAAGCGAATCGTACCCTGGGCCGTACGGTGAGCCTCTGAACGAGGCGAGAACGCCGCTGGCGGGCTTTCCCCGCATCCTGCTAGAGCATCAAAACAGTCACAACGTGTATCAGCTAGACTTTACATTCAACAGAGGGAGAAGACGACGCCGGTTCTGGCGATGGGGATCCGGAGACGGGAAACAACGGGTGTCTGGTAGGAAACTCCTCGGAAAGGACCAGCTGCTTGCCCAGTCTTGTTTTGTGACTGATGAGTAGCGGACCTCGCAGATTCGCAGTGATCCGACCCGGATCATCTGAAGGAATGGTCAAGATCACCGCAATGGCTAACTCCTCTCCCACGTGCGCCTTGATCTCTACCAACGCATCAACGGGTACCTCAACATGATAGTCAGAATGAAACGTGATTGGATCCAGAATGACAAAAGCCAGTTCTGGCTCTTCAACCGATTGAAGCCACTTGATGGGAGCCTCGGCATCATGATCCAATATCACATACCGGTGCTGCTCAGGAAACCCAAGGACCCCTGACGGAAACGTGATGAGACTTTCACTGCGAACCTCGAATGAACCAAAGCGGGTCGACGTACATTTCACTGATGCAACCTCATTCAGCAATGCGCTGTTTCAGAGGGATTAATCGGCGAAAGGCATCCAGAGACACAGCCCGGGTCTTCGCGGCCAATCGGTTCTCATCCTGAATCCGTGCATACACTTCTTCTCGATGAACGGCCACGGTAGATGGAGCTTCAATTCCCAGTCTCACTTGCCCACCCTTCACGCCAAGGACGATCACACGAATATCGGGACCAATCGTCACCCCTTCTCCACGTCGTCGTGTGAGCACTAACATACAAGACGTCCCTAATTACATCATGGCACATTGGACTATCGGCCATACGTGGAACAAACTTGAGAGGCGGATTCACCGCAGATACTTGAGGAGAGAGTTATCAAACAGCCGACCAAGCGTGTCACCCGCCGCCTGAATCGCGTACTCTTGCAGCGTCAAATCCGAGATGGTTCGTGCCAGATCGATGTCTTCAAATGACGACAGCTGGTTTGTAGCCAAATCTTTGGACTCTTGCAAGGCCACAGACGTTGATTCCAATCGGTTCGCCACGGCACCGATCGTGCCCAACGCTGCAGACACTTGACTGATGGCTCGGTCAAGATCACCCAAGCTCTCAACAATTCCGGCTTTGAAGTTTCCTCGTAACGCCGCGAGGAGACGTTGCACTGTATCGAAGAGATTGACGGTGGATCCGCTGAACGCTCTATCGCCTGGCACGTTGGTGGGAATAACCTCCCCGTCCGCCACTTCAATGAGATGGCTCCCGGAATCTCCTGCATACTTCGTGTGTGCCACGACACGGAACAGATCTCCCGCAGCCGGCGCTGAAGCGCCGTTGGTGATGCTCAATTGAATT
>CXWL01039285.1_pt1 | contig 22490 bp, 24 predicted proteins | sample 590931 | NCBI WGS metagenome assembly CXWL01 (sample SAMEA3498368, study PRJEB10139) | groundwater metagenome | biome: water well; material: biofilm material | place: Germany | collected 2015-04-27 | reverse complement strand
TCATCAAACTCCGACGCATCCACGATGCGCGCAATGACTTCACGCACGTCATAGGGCTTGCGGCTGCTGAAACCGGCTTCGTCGGTGGGGATGATGCCGTGCAGTTCAGACGCATCAAACAGCGGCACACGCGGTGGCACCAGCTTCATCTGCTGCGGTTTGATCCAGTTGAGGCGGGCCACGCTGGCGCGCGCAATGGCCAGCGCATGCATGTCGTTTTCGGCCAGGTGGTCGGCCACGCCCGACAAGCGTGTGTGCACGTCGCCACCGCCCAGGTCTTCGGCGCTCACCACTTCGCCAGTGGCCGCCTTAACCAGCGGCGGCCCGCCCAGAAAGATGGTGCCCTGGTTCTTGACGATGATGGCTTCGTCGCTCATGGCCGGCACATAGGCGCCACCCGCCGTGCAACTGCCCATGACCACCGCAATCTGGGGGATGCCCAGCGCCGACATCTGTGCCTGGTTGTAGAAGATGCGGCCAAAGTGGTCGCGGTCAGGAAACACTTCGTCCTGGTTGGGCAAGTTGGCGCCGCCGCTGTCTACCAAGTAGATGCAGGGCAGGCGGTTTTGCTGCGCCACCTCTTGCGCGCGCAGGTGCTTTTTTACGGTGGCCGGGTAGTAGGTGCCGCCCTTGACGGTGGCGTCGTTGCAGACGATCAAGCATTCAACGCCGCTGACGCGGCCAATGCCACAGATCATGCCGGCGCCTGGCGCGGCGCCCACGCCGTCTTTGTCCAGGTACATGTCCAGCGCAGCCAGCGGCGCGATTTCAAGAAACGGCGTGTCGGGGTCCAGCAGCATTTCAACCCGGTCGCGTGGCAGCAGCTTGCCGCGTGCGGTGTGCTTGGCGCGCGCGGCCTGGCCACCCCCCAGCGCAATTTGCGCGAGCTTGGCGTTGAGGTCGTCCACCAGCCGCCGCATTTGCGCGGCGCTGGCCTTGAACTCTGCTGAACGCGGGTTGAGCTTGGACTTGATCGCGGGCATCGGTGCTCCTGTGCTGGCGGTACCGGCGGCGCCGGCTGATTGACGTTTACGTCAACGTCAATTCATTCTAGGAGGCTGTCGGGCGGCCAGACCCAGGTGCATCAGAAAAACCCCTGCCCCTGGGCATCGCCCAGCTGCGCCTCCAACCACTTGCGCACGGGCGCGTCGCGCCACAGGTCATGCTGCGGGCCCACCGCCAACTTGGCCTGCTCCAGCGAGCCCACGGCGTAAGTCAACACATCGGGCGGCCGGGGCGCGCGGCGCGCCAGCAGCAAGGCGCGCACATGCGGGTTGGCAGCCACTGCCGGCTTCAGCGCCGCAGCGGCCTCGTCCAGCCGTTGCAGGGCCAACAGGGCCAGCGTGTGCAGCAACTGCATGCCCACCAAGTCATCGGGGTAACACTCGCACAAGGCCAGCGCCTGTGGGGCCTGGCCACGACGCAGATACACCGCTGCCAGGCGTTCACGCAGGCCGTGGTTGTCGTTTGGGTTGAGCACTTCTACCAGCGCCTGCAGCCAGTCAAAGGACTCATCGGCGCGCAGCGTGGCGTCAATTTCCACTCGCCGGGCCAGCAGCCGCAACGCCGGGCTGTTGTCCAGGTGCGCCCACTCGCAACGGGCCTTGGGGTGGTGTTGGCGCAATTCGGTCCACAGCGCCAGCGCGCGCTGCAGCAACGTGGCCTGCAGGCCTGCGGCCAGCCCCAGGGGCACCAGGTCCAGCGCCAGCATCAAGCCGTCAAGCACTTCAAAACAGTCGGCCAGGCGCGGGTCACGCTGCAGCAGAGTCGACCAGCGCTCGTCCACAAACACATCCAGTGCCTCAGGGCCAATCTGGTCCCTGACGGTGGTGGGTGCATGCAACTTGAAGGCCTTGCGCCACCGCACCAGTGGTGCCACCAAGGCTGCAGCCGGTGCCAGCGCGCCCAGGTCGTCAGGCGTGGCGCCGTCCAGGCTCAGCCGCAGCTTGGGCGGTGGCAGGGCATCGGCCCAACGGCGCAGGTGATTGAAGGGCGAGTCCGGTTCCAGCACACCCGCCATGTCGCGCCGGGACGCGGCCGCAGCACCTCCGGCTTCCAATTCGTCGTCGTCAAGGTCGTCAAGGTCGAATCCTGGCAGCGGCGGGAATTCGCCCCGGCCCAGCTTTTCGAGCATCTCAATGTCGTCGGCCAACGCGGCCGCATGGGGCAGGCGTGCAAGGCGCCGGGCATGAAAGGTGGCGCGCTCGGCCGCGCGTTCGCGCTGGCCGCTGCCCAGCAGCGTGGTCACCTCCAGCAACGCCACGTCGGGCTCGTCGGGCGTGAGCCGCTGGGCGCGCTCAAAGGCGTGGCGCGCGGTGCCGGCGTCGCCCGCGTCAGAGGCCATCATGCTCAGGCGCCGCCAGCCGGCCGACTGCACCGGCACATCACCGTGCTCCACCATGGCCAGCGCCAGCTTGTGCCGCTTGCGCGGGTGGCCCAGGTCAAGGTAGATGTCACACAGCAGGTCCAGCAGCGGCGCACGCGCCGCTGGCCACGGCGCGGGCAACTTGGCCCAGGGCTCCAGCAGCGTGCAGGCCAGACGCTCGTTGCCACCGTCGCACAGCAGTGCGGCAGCTTCCAGCACCATGCGAGCCGACACGCGTGTGGCCGGCAGGCCGGCCCACTGCTTGCGCGGCATTTCAGCCAGCACCAGCGCACCCAGGCCTTCATGCTCAAAGGAAGGCAGTTGCTCAAACACCGGCGCGCAACAGTGTTTGAACTCTTTGAGTGAACCGCAGATGCAGGCCTCATTGCGGCCCGGCAGCGGCAGCTTGCGTGGTGCAAAACTGTGGGCGGGCAATGGCATGGCCGAGGCAATGGCCCAGCCGAAGCTGCGAAAGAACTGCGCTTGATGCACACGCTGCTCAGCGGCCCGAGACCCCGGCTGTGGATCAAGCAAACCCGCAAAACGCTGTGGCCCTTCCTGGACCAGGCGGTTGATGAAGTGGTGCGGGTCCGGGTCGGCCAGCAGCCAACGGGCCGAGAGGCGCAGCAAGTCGTCAATAAGCGATTCACGCTCGGGCGACATGCCGCCATCGAAACGAGGGTTGTCTGTCAGGCGTGCATCCCCCGGGCGCGCTGGCGGCCCGACGGGCACGCGGCACTCAGCTCGAGCTCGCGGCGGTGAAATGGCCCGGTGGGCACGAGCCAGCCAGAGGTGATGACGGCGGCAAAGATGCGGGACACGCGGACTCTCCAGTTTCTGTTTGTGGCCATGATGCCGCACAAGCCCCGCTTGCAACGTGCACCGCGATGCGCGGCAGGGCGCAACACCCGCCCATCATGGCGCTTGCGCCAGCGCCACCACAGGCCCGCCCGCAGCCTTCCATGCCACCAGGCCGCCGCCCATGTGGCTGACACGTGGCACGCCCATGTCCTGCAAGGTCTTGGCCGCCAGGGCCGAGCGCCAACCCAGCGCGCAATACAGCACCAGCTGCATGCCGGGCTGTGCAAACACCGGCCTGTGCCATTCACTGGCCGGGTCCACCCAAAATTCAAGCAAGCCGCGCGGCGCCACGGTGGCACCGGGGATCAGGCCTTCGCGCTGCAGTTCTGCCGCCTCCCGGATGTCCACAAACAGCACCTGCGCTTGGCCGTGCAGGGCCAAGGCCTGCATCGCGTCCAGCGTGTGCACTTCGGCCAGCGCGGCCAGCACCATGTCGCGGCTGGACTGCACGGTGCCGTGCGGCCGTGGCGACGAGTCCGGCAATGGCAATGGCAACGGCGCCAGCAGCGGGCCGCTCAAAATGGCCCGCTGGCCAGCCAGCGCTCAAGTTGCGGCTTGCGGTCATTGCCCCAGAAGGGCTCGCCGTCGACGATGAAGTAGGGTGCACCAAACACGCCAGCGGCAATCGCTTCGTCGTTGGCTTGCTTGAGCCGTGCCTTCCACTGCGGGTTGTTCCACACGGCCTCTGCCTCGGCCGGGTCCAGGCCCTGCACAGCGGCCAGCGCCTTGAGCGCCGGCGCTTCGTGCAAGGGCGCACCTTGCGTGAACACGGCGCGCAAACCGGCCAGCGCCCAGGCCGCAGCGGCAGCCTCACCACGTGTTTCTTGCAGCCACCAGAAGACCCGCGCCGCGTTTTGGGTGGGGATGGGAAACACCGGCGGCAGCACATAGGGCACACCTTCAAAACGCGCCGTGCGCTCAAAGTCGTGCAGCGAGTATTCGCGCTTCATCGGGTAGGACACCGGCGGCTTCAGTTCGGCCACCTGAAACGTGGCGCCCAGCAGAATCGCGCGCCGCCGCACGCTGCGGCCGTGGCGGGCCGCCATGGCGTCAATCCACTCGTTGGCGACGTAGGAATAGGGCGACGAGAAGTCGAAGAAGAAATCAATGGCCTGCTTCATGGCACCACGATAGACGCGCTGCAGGGCTGCTGTCCATACGGGCTCTCAACCCAGGTCCACCCCGTCGGCCACCAACGCGCGCTGCAGCGCCGGCACGTCAAAGCGCCCGGCCACGCGCAGGGCCGCTGCGGTGCCTGCGGCCTGGCCCATCACAAAACACGCGCCGCTGGCACGCGCAGCGCTTTGGCCCAGGTGTTCCATGCTGGCGCAGCGGCCGGCCACCAGCAAGTTGGGCACGCCCATTGGCACCAGCATGCGCCAGGGCAACTGGTTGAAGGCGTTGTCGGCGTCGCGCGCAAACGCCCATTCAATGCGGCCGGCCAGGTGGTTTTCAACCGGCCAGGCGTTGAGGCCGATGCTGTCGCTGAAGCGCGCACCGCCCAACACGTCTTCGCCCGTCAAGCGGTAGGCGCCGTGCACGCGGCGCGTTTCACGCACGCCCACTTGCGCGGCAATCTCGGCCACTTCGGCCTGCTCAAAACCCGGCACCTCGGCACGCAGGAAACGCATGTACGCAACGATCTGGCGCCGGCCTTCGACTTCAGCGGCGCTGAGCTGGCGCGCGTCGGTGGCGTCCACGGCGCGGCCTTGGGCGTTGCGCAGTTGCGTGACGTTGGCGCGCCATTCACTCGGGTTGCGCTGCGGCCGCAGGATGGCACCCTGGCGTGGAAAGTCGTAGTGCTTGTTCGGGTCCAGGCGGGCTTGTTCCATCAAGGTGTCTATGGCCTTGAAGTCACCAATCGCGGCCTGCGCCCGTGCTGCGTCCACAGCACCGATGCGGAACATGGTGCTGGGGTACAGCCCGTCACCGGCACCGTCGCCCAGGTCAAAAGGCACGCCAGCCAGGTGCGCGATGTCGGCGTCGCCCGAGCAGTCAATCACCTGCTGCGCACGGATGGCCTGACGGCCCGACTTGGTCTCCACGATCACGGCATCAATGTGCTGCGCTGCGTCTTGCACCACGGCCACGGCGCAAGCGTGCAGCAGCAGTTGCACACCGGCGTCCAGCAGCCAGCCGTCGGCGGCGCACTTGTAGGCCGCCACGTCGTAGCTGCGCACGCGGATGCGGCCCTGCAAACCGTCTTGCGGCGTGTTCAAGCCCCCCAGCGCCGCCATGCGCGCCAGCAGCTCGTCCACCACGCCGTGCACCAGTTGCTGGACCTGGCCACCGCGCTTGCCGTAGAGGCCGGCAAAGTTGGTCACGCCGCCGGCCGTGCCCATGCCACCCAGGAAACCATAACGCTCCACCAGCAGCGTGTCTGCGCCGTGCCGGGCGGCGCTGACGGCGGCGGCCAAGCCGGCGGGGCCCCCGCCCACCACCAGCACGTCAAAGTCGCCAAAAACCGGCGTCTGGCGCGCGGGTTCAGCGACCGTTGCCGTCATTCCAGCTTGATGCCACGCGAGGTGATGATGTCGCCCAGGATGCGGGCTTCTTCCTTCACACGCGCTGCCAGGCCTTCGGCCGAACTGCCCTGCGGGTCCCAGCCACCGGTGAGCAGGCGCTGGCGCGCTTCGGGCTCGCGCAGCACGGTGGGCACGTCACGCGCCAGGCGCTCTTGCGCGGCCTTGCTCAGGCCGGCCGGGCCCACGAGTGCGGTCCACACTTCCAGCGGGTTCATCTTCACGCCGGCGTCGGCCAGCGGCGGCAAGTCGGGCGCCAGCGCGCTGCGCGGCCCGGTGACGCCGATGGCGTGCAACTTGCCGGACTTGACCTGCGGCAACGCCAGGCCGGGTGGCACCAGCGCCATCTGGATCTGGCCGCCCAGCATGGCCGTCAGCACCGCCGGGTTGCCGTTGTAGGGCACATGCACGGCCTGGGTGCCGCCGATGGCGGCCTTGACCACTTCCATGCCCAGGTGGCCCACCGAGCCAATGCCCACCGAGCCGTAACTCCACTTGTCGCCCGAAGCCCGTGCCGCCGCCACCCAGGCCGCGCCCGTGGGCTGGGTGGCCGGTGTCACCAGCACCAGCGGCGCGGTGGCCACGAGCGAGATGAAGGCAAAGTCTTTGGCGGGGTCAAACGGCAGCTTGGGATTAAGAAGCTTGGCTGAAGTGAGGTTGCCGTTGATCACCACCCCGAGCGTGTGGTCGTCAGTGGCATGGGCCACGGTGTCGGCGGCCACGTTGCCCGACGCACCGGGCTTGTTTTCCACGATCACGGTCTGGCCCCAGGCCTTGCCCAGCACGTCGGCCAGCACGCGGGCGGCGATGTCGGGGGTGGAACCACCTGGGAAGCCCACCATGATGCGCACCGGCTTGCTGGGCCAAGTGGGGCTTGGGGCTGTTTGGGCGGTGGCAGCGCCGCAGGCGGCCACGGAGAAGGCAATTGCCGCCAACACATGGCGGCGCAGTGGGTGGGGTGTTGAACGCAAAGGTCACTCTCCTGGGCTGGGCAAACACGCCTGGCGCGGTTGCCAGGCAAAGCGGGTCAGTATGGCAGGGCCACGGTCCATGCATTGATGTGGAAGCTGAAGCTGCCGCAAGACAGGCCGTCGGCACCCTGACTCACCTGCTTGGCTCGTATCGCAGCGCGCAGGCAATCAGCAGATGAGTGGGTTCAACCGGATTCAATGCCCGGCCACCGGGTACAGGCGTTCCAGCGCGTCGGTGATGGCGGCTTGCAGCAAGGGTTGCAACGCGCGGGCCAGGGCTTCGGGCTGAGGCGTGGTGCCGGCCTTGTCGCTGCGGCACTGCCACACGGCCTGGAACCCCGCCTGGTAGGGCGCCAGCGCCGCCAGCACGGTGCCGTGCCAGTGCGGTGGCGCTTCGCCCTTGGCCCATTCGCCCCGGCCGCGCCCAAAGTGGGCCACGGCCAGGTAACGAAGCATGGCGGCTTGCACTGCGGCGTCCAGCGCCGGCTCGCTCCAGGCCACCCAGCCCTGCTCGGTGCCACGCACCAGGTTGATGCCACGCGCCAGCCCACCCGCGCCCAGTGCACCCAGGATGCCACCCACCAGCATGCCACCACCCAGCGTGAGGCCACCACTGGCGATGTCGGCCTTCAGGCCCACCAGCGCGCCGCTCAGCGCCGCGCCCACGGCGGCGGCCCGGCCTTCGGGCACTCGCTCGTGCACCGTGAACTGCGTGGCCACGCGGGCCAGGATCTCACCCTGCGCCTGGCCCTGCAAACCGTGCAGGGCCAGCAGCCGCGCCGTGTCTTCGCGCACACGGGCCTCACCGGCTTCGGCCAGGCGGCGCTGCGCGGCGGCGTCGGGCGTGGCGCCTTCGCGCTGCGTCAGCACGGCGCCCAGGCTGCGCAAGCGCTGGCCCCAGTGGGCCGCAGTGTCCACGGCCTCGCGGGTGCTGGCCAGGTGCGCCAGGCCGTCGGCCAGCACCTGCGTGGCCGCCTGCAGCGTGCCTTGCTGGCGCGCCGCCCAGGCGCTGCGCAGGCGCGCCATGGCCTGCGCCGGCCCCACCTGAAGGGCGGCCTGCACGGCGCCCAGCAGCACCTGCTCGTGCATCCAGCAGCGGGCAAAAGCGTCCATGGGCAGCACGGCCTGCACCAGCGGCAGGCGTGCCAGGTGCTTGCGCCAGGCTTCCACCTCGGCAGCTTCGGCCGCGGGCTCACGCGGCGCGCCCAGTTGGTTGAGCAGCACCAGCACCGGCTTGCCCAGCCAGGCCAGCAGCTCCATCTCTGGTTTGACATAAGCCGCAGCTTCAGGGGACTCGGCGGCGTTGACGAGGTACAGCACCACGTCGCTGTGCGCCTGCACATGGCGCATGACCTGCTGGCTGGCCCAGAAGGGGCGGTCGCGCCAGCGGTCCCACACGGCGCTGAGAAACCAGCCCAGCGGGTTGCTGGCCTGCTTCAGGCGGTGCACCAGCCGGGCACTGTCGCCAAAGCCGGGGGTGTCCCACAGGCTGAGCGTGTCACCCTGCGGGCTGGAGATGAGCGTGTGGGGTTCGGCCAGCTCGGTGACGTGCGGCGCGTCACGCACCTCGCCCACGTCACGGCCCAGCAGCGTGCGCGCCAACGTGGTCTTGCCGGCGTTGGTGTGCGAAACAAGGCTCAGGGTGACGGTGGTCATGGGGTGGGGGTCAGGGCGCATTCAGTGCATCAGCACCGCTTGCATCGCGGCCAACGTGGCCAGGTGGGGCGGTTGGGACAGGTCGGCCAGAAGCAACCGGGTCTCTTGGGCGTCGGCCCAACGCTGCCAGGCGGCACGGCGCTCGGCCAAGCGGGCCGGCAGTGTGGCAAAACGCGCGGCGAAGGCGGCTTCGTCCACCAGCAGCGCCACTGGCACGCCGGGTGCCGCCTTGCGCAGAGCTTGCAGGAAGCGGCCGTGCGTGTCGTCTTCGGGCGTGGCGGCCAGGTCGGCCAGCAGCATTTGCAGGGTGACGCCGGCGGGCGCGGGCAGCGCAATGTCCTCGTTGCCGTAGCGCACGGCAGGCGCTGCTGTGAGCTGCACTGCATCGCCCAGCACGCCGGCCAGCAAGGCCTTGGCGCATGCCAGAGCGGCAGGCGGNNACCAGAGCGGCAGGCGTGGGCGGCGCACCGTGCGGGCGCAGGTGCACGTGGCCAGCGTCGCCCCGCAGTTCATGTAGCAGGCGCTGGAAGTACAGCGTGCCGGCCGGCAGTGGCAGCCGCCGCGCCAGCCACGTCGCACGCAGCGCCGCCCACAGCGCCAACAGGCCACGTGGCAGCAGCACAAACATGGCCAGCATGGCCACGTACAAATGAATCCACGGTGCGGCGCTGGCGCTGGCGGGCGCCTCGGGCCCGGTGCGCAGGGCGGCCACAGCTTGCACATCAGGCACCGCAACGCCGGTCAGCGCAGTGGCCGGCGCCAGCAAGGTGCTGAGCACGGCCTGCACCTGCGCGGGCTCCAGAAAGGTGCTTTGCCAGCCGGCTCGGTAGTCCAGCACCAGGCCACGCACATACAGGCTGCCAATGAGCCCCAGCGCCAGTGCCAGCGCCGCCACATGCAGCACCAGCGCGGCGCGTGCGGCCAGCAGCGGCGCGACCGTCTGCAGCCACTGCGCCTGAAACGCCTGCAAGGCTGGGGCCGCGCCCGCGTCTTCACCCGCGCCCTTGCCCGCACCCATGCGCCCGGCCAGCCAGGTGCCCAGCCAGCGGCGCGGCGCCTGTGGCCAAGACAAGGCCTTGGGCCACGGCAGCAACAAGCCCACGCACACCAGCAGGTTCCACACGATGACGCCCCACACCGGGGGCGCGAGCAGGTTGATGCGCTGGCTGCCGCCGATGGCGTCCACCAGCAAGCCCACCGCTGCACCCAGCAAGGCAGCACCCAGCAGCCACACCGGGCCGCCCAGGCGACGCGCCAACGTGTGGGCCAAGGCTGCGTGGCGGGGCTGCAAGCGCTGCAGCGCATGCCGGGAGCGCTCGGCCAGCAACTGCGCGGCGGGCGTGCCGGCAGGCACCGTTTCGCGCGTCAAGCGCGTGGCCCAGGCGCGGTCTTGTGTTGTCCACAGGCCGTCGGCCACGCAGCCCAGGTCAAAGGCTTGCACCAGCAGCACGCGGCGTGCGCTGTCTTCGTCAAGCGTCAGGGTGGCAGGGTTCACGGTCGGGCAATGTAGCGCCGATCAGTCCACCCGCTTTTGCAGCAGACCCGGGCTCTCACCCTCTCAGGAGGCAACTGGACTTGGGCTTGCGCTGCAGGCGCGGCAGCACCAAAAACTACAGCCCCTCGCAAGGGGCTGTGCTCAAGCTGCAGTGCGCGCTGTCACACCGCGTGCAGCAGCGCCACCAGTTGCGCCTGGCTGTGGGTGCCGGTCTTTTCGTACATCTGGCCCACATGCGTGCGCACGGTGCTGATCTTGACGCCCAGCTTTTCAGCCGCACAGGTGGGGCGCATGCCTTCACACAGCATCTCGGCCAGGCGGGCCTGGGTGCTGGTGAAGCGGAAGCGCCTGCGCATGGCGTCGGTGCGCGTGAGCTTGACACGCTCAATGGTGGCCAGCATCCAGCCAAAGCTGCCGGGGATGCCGTCGCCCGAGGACATGGCGCGCAGCGTGATCTGCATGGGCCCGTTGCCATCTACTTCAAGCGGCAGCGTCAGCTCTTGCCCACTGGCCAGCGCGGCCTGCCAGCGCGACAGCGGGATCCAGCGGCCACCCTGGCGCAGTGCCAGGCGGCCGCCGGCGTCAAGCCACAGGCCTTCACGGCGCTCGATGCGGCGCGTGGCGGCGGGGTTGGCTTCAAGCACGGCGCCGTCGGCGTCGGTGACGAAGAGCGGTGTCTCCAGGCGCTCCATCAGCGCATGGCCCAGCGCGGCCAGGCGTTGTGAGCGTGCGGGCTGGCTGGGGTTCTGGGTGACTTGCATGGTGGACCTCCTGTTGTCGATGGATGCATTGGGCCGCCTGGCCCTGCTTGGGCCAATGACACCAAGGTATCCCCTCTTTCGGGGAGGTTGACGCCGGCTCGCTGGCTACGCCAGCGCCCGACCGATGAGGATCTTCTGCACCTCCGACGTGCCTTCGTAGATCTGGCACACACGCACGTCGCGGTAGATGCGCTCCACCGGGAAGTCACTCACATAACCGTAACCACCAAACACCTGAATGGCGCTGCTGCACACACGCTCGGCCATTTCGCTGGCAAAGAGCTTGGCCATGGCGGCCTCTTTCAGGCAAGGTTTGCCCGCGTCCTTCAGGCTGGCGGCGTGCCAGATGAGCTGGCGTGCGGCTTCAATTTGCGTGGCCATGTCGGCCAGCTTGAACTGCACCGCCTGGTGCTGGAAGATGGGCTGGCCAAAGCTCGTGCGCTCTTTGCTGTAGGCCAGCGCCGCGTCAAAGGCCGCACGCGCCATGCCCACGCTCTGGCTGGCAATGCCGATGCGCCCGCCCTCCAGGCCCGACAGCGCAATCTTCAGCCCCTGCCCTTCTTCACCCAGCCGGTTGGCGGCCGGCACGCGGCAGTCGTCAAGGTTGATCTGCGCCGTGTCGCTGGCGTGTTGGCCCATCTTGTCTTCAATGCGCGCCACCACGTAACCTGGGCTGCGTGTGGGCACGAGAAAGGCGCTGATGCCCTTCTTGCCGGCGGCCTTGTCGGTGACGGCCATGACGATGGCCACGTCGCCGTTTTTGCCGCTGGTGATGAACTGCTTGACGCCGTTCAGCACGTACTCGTCNNCTCGTCACCGTCACGCACCGCTGTGGTCTTGAGCCCACCGGCCTCGCTGCCCACGTGGGGTTCGGTCAGGCAGAAGGCACCCAGCAAGTCGCCACGTGCCAGCGGCTTGAGGAAACGCTGCTTCTGGTCGGCATTGCCGAAGGCCATCAGGATGCTGCACACGGGGCAGTTGTTGACGCTGACGACCGTGCTGGTGGCGCCGCACCCGGCGGCAATTTCTTCCAGGATCACGGCCAGCGCCAGATAGTCCAGGCTNNGGCCACGCCGTAGCAGCCCAGCGCAGCCAGGCCCTTGAGCTGCGCGGCCGGGAACTGGTGGCTCTTGTCCCAGGCGGCCGCATGGGGCGTGATCTCGGCCAACACAAAAGTGCGCAGCGCATCTTGCACGGCAAGGTGGTCTTCAGGCAGAAGCATGGGGGTGCATCTCCGCGATGTTTTCTTGATGGTCCACGGCCAGCAGCACACGCGGGCCACTGGCCGTTTGCATGAGCTGGTAGCCGGTGTGGAACTCTTGCAACAGGCTGCCGTCACGGCGCTGGATGGTCCAGTGCAAGTGGGCAAAGGCGTGCTGTGCACCCAGCGGCACATGCTGCTCGATGTGGAAGTCGGCGCGGCCATAGTCGGCACGGCGGTACACGTCGCACAACGCGCGGTGGTTGGCCCGCATGGCAGCGTCTTCGGGCCACCAGGTCAGGCGCGCGTGGCCGCCGGCGCCGCCGCTGTCGGTGATGCCACTGGCGCTGTGCCAGAGGTCGGCCACCACGTTGCCGTCGAGCCGGTTGAAGGCGTCGCGGTAGGCTTCGAAGAAGGCCTGGATTTCGGTCAGGGTCATGGTGTCACCACGCCAGCGGCTGGCCGTCGTGGTTGAAGAAACCGCCGTGGTCGGCCGGGGTCAGCGCGGCCAGCGTGCGGCGCATGTCGGCAACGCTGGTCTGCACGTCGATGTCGGCGCCTGCACCGCCCATGTCGGTGCGCACCCAGCCCGGGTGCAGCGCCACGCAGATGGCCTTGCCGGCCAGTGCCAGCGACGTGTCCTTGAGCACCGAGTTGAGCGCCGCCTTGGACGCGCGGTAGAGCCACCCGCTGGCGCTGGTGCGCAGGCCGATGGATCCCATGCGCGACGAGACCACAGCCAGCCTGGGCAAGGGCTCGCCCACCGCCAGCGCGTCCACCACCTGAGGCAGCACGCGCATCGCGCCCAGGAGGTTGGTATGCATCACCGAGTCAAACTCATCCTGGGTTGGTGCCTGGAGGCCACTGCTGCGCGAGCCGTAAACGCCCGCGCACAGCAGCACCACATCAAAGGCCTCGCCACGGACGGGCCCGGCCAAGGCTGACGCCGCAGCGGCGGTGGCGAGGTCCAGCCACAGTGCCCTGGCGCCCAGCGCCTGCAGCCGCACCATGCCTTCGTCACTGCGCGCCGTGGCGGTGACAGCGCAACCGGCGTCGCGGTACTGCCGCACCAGTTCAAGCCCGATGCCGCGGGATGCACCCACCACCAACACCCGCTTCATGCCGGCACCGCCCGGCCGCCAAGCAGGCGCAACGCCAGCGCCACGAACAAGGTCCCGCCCAGCGCACTGAGCAAGCGCCGCACCGCAGGCGACGCCTGCAGCCGCGACAGGCGCGCCGCCACCGCCACCAGGGCCAGCGAAAACACCAGCCCCTGCAGCACGAACCAGGCGCCCAGCAGCAGGAAGGACCCGGTCTTGCTGGGCGAACCCGCCGGCACAAACTGCGGCAGGAAGGCCAGAAAAAAGAGTGCCACCTTGGGGTTCAAGACGTTGGTCAACAGGCCGGCCCGAAAGTCAGCCGCCCAGGGACGCGGCGCCACGCGGCCGGCCACCGCCTNNGGCGTTAAGGACAAACACGGCGGTGGCAAACAGCGCGCCCTCGCGAAACGATGGCAGGAGTTCCACGTTTGATCAGTCCTTGGCCCGGCCTTTTACCGAGTAAATGCCACGCTGCTGTTCGACCAAGAACCTGGAACGGGTCAGTGAAGGTTCACTGTCCAGGCGGGCGCGCACTTCACGCGCAATCTGTTCAGCCGTTTCCGGACGAGATGCGCACTTCGCCGCCCATGGGCGGCCTGGGTGCAACACATCCCACTTGGGGGCCAGCCCCTTGTACCGGCCGGCACCGGGGTCGTGGTTTCCAAAGCCATCGAGAGTGGAGTTCCAGATGGGTGCAAACTTTGCAATCAACAACGACTCACCTAGCGGAATCCAGATGTCGTCGACGACCAAATACCTGCATGTAAAGTCGTTGATGTCAAGACTGCCGACACATGCAAGNNGCTCTCTGCATGCTCCTTGAGCCGCTTGAAGAGCGCCGTGGACGACTGCGGGTCACCAGGTCGCCCACCCTTGCGCCCACCCGCCGGAATTGCTTTGCCCACGTAGATGGGTGCCTGGGGGTCGTCGCCTTCATTCAGGAGCGCAATCGGGTGATAGGGAGCGAAGCTGCCCTTGTAGTAAATCGCGTAAACGCCCGCGCCTTTGAACGCGCTCAGTGACCCGAGTAGCTTGGGTTTGCGCCCCAACAGCGCCTCGGCAACGCTGGCTCCCAGGTTCTTCTTGTCCAGCGGGTTGTAGGGATTGGCGTCGCTCATGCACATTGCCCCTGAGCAGCCTGCAGAGACGACGCCAAACGCCTGTGGTCCGCCATGAGCAAGTGGCCCGCCACGCTCGACGCGACGATCTGACCAAGGACCACGGGCACTGCGTTCCCGAGTTGCCGCATTGCCTCGCCCCAAGCGCCATGCAATTCGTAGCAGTCAGGGAAGGTCTGCAACCGAGCCGACTCGCGAACGCTGAAGTAGCGCACGCTGCCATCGGGCCGCACAAGCATGTTCTCGCCGCCAGGCACGCCATGCCCACCGGCTTTTAGTGTCTTGGCTGGCAAGTCCAATGGGCTACCTGTGTGGCCCGGATACACCTTCGCGCCTGGCTGTAACCTGTGGTTCAGGCTCGGTCCCCTGCCATCCAGGTGCGGCTCCGCAAGACCTTGAATCGCATCGCGCACCGTGCGCCATGCCGACCGCGTCGGAAGCAGACCGAGCCCGCGCAGCGCATCAATCAAACCCTGCTGGGAAGCCGGCGCGCTGGGCCGGCGCGACTTTGGAACCTGGTGTCTATCCCAGTAGTCCCCAGCCACCCACTGATCGTAGAGAAGCGCGTCGTACGAATGGCTCTCAGCTGGGAAGGCCCAACTGGCGTCAATGTCAGACCGGAACCCGACGATAAAAACACGCTCGCGTTTTTGCGGTACACCGAAGTTCGCTGCATTCACGAGCGTCGTGATGAGTTGGTATCGCAAACCGTCACCAGAGAACCGTTGGGACGTCTTGAACTCTTGCAGACGTCGATGGTGGTCTACCCAGCTCTCGTCAGCGCGACCGACGACTTCTGGGAATTCAAGCTGCAGTTGGATGTACTGGAAATAGTTGCTGAAGGACGCACGCGTGAGTCCTTTCACATTTTCAACAACGAAGGCCCGGGGCTGCAGGCGCTTAACGACATCAACCGTGACCGGAAACATGTCGCGCGCGTCCAGATTCGCCTGGTGCTTGCCGCCCATGGAAAAGGGTTGGCATGGCGGGCCCCCGGCAAGCAGATCAAGCTTGCCTGCGACTGCTTGGCAGTCGAAGTCCCGGACCCAATGTCGAACGTCGCCCTCGAAGAGCGGCCACTCGCTAACCAGTGGGTGAACCCGCGCCTGATTCTGGCGAACCGTATCGCAAGCCCATTTATCCCATTCGACGACACCCAGGCTCCTGAAGCCCGCGAGTGAAGCCCCCATGGCCAAACCGCCGGCACCCGCAAAAAGCTCTATAGAAGTCAAGGCCATGAGAAGTCCCTCTGCCGCACCTGGAAACGAGGCGAAGCCTAACCGCGTTGCCGCGCCACCACCATCCGCGCGCGACGGCGTTGGTCGCGCTTCACAGCATTTCCAGCGCCAGCGCCGTGGCCTCGCCACCGCCAATGCACAGCGACGCCACGCCGCGCTTCAGACCGCGCTTCTTCAGCGCGCCCAGCAGGGTGACCACGATGCGGGCGCCGCTGGCACCGATGGGGTGGCCCAGCGCGCAGGCGCCGCCGTGCACGTTGACGACCTCGTGCGGCAGTTTGAATTCGTCCATGGCCGCCATGGTGACGGCCGCAAAGGCTTCATTCACCTCCCACAAATCCACCTGCTGCGCCTGCCAGCCCGCCTGCGCCAGCGCCTTGCGGATGGCGCCGGCCGGCGCGGTGGCAAACCACTCAGGTGCCTGCGCGTGCACGGCGTGGCTCACGATGCGCGCCACCGGCTGCAGGCCCATTTGCGCGGCCGTGCTGGCGCGCATCAGCACCAGGGCGGCGGCGCCGTCGCTGATGCTGCTGGCGTTGGCGGCAGTGATGGTGCCGTCCTTCTTGAACGCGGGCTTCAAGCCGGGGATCTTGTCGAGCTTGGCCTTGAAGGGCTGTTCGTCCCACTTGACCACGGTGTCGCCGTTGCGGCCTGGCAGTGTGACGGGGGCCATTTCCCAATCGAAACTGCCGTCTTCATTGGCCTGCCTGGCACGCACCGTGGACGCAATGGCAAAGGCGTCTTGTGCCTCGCGCGTGAAGCTGTATTTGTCCACACACTGCTCGGCAAACACGCCCATGGCCTTGCCACGTTCGTAGGCGTCTTCCAGGCCGTCCATGGCCATGTGGTCAAACATCTGCGCCGCGCCGTACTTGACACCCTTGCGCGCAAACATCAGGTGCGGCGCGTTGGTCATGCTTTCCATGCCCCCGGCCACCACCACCCTGGCGCTGCCGGCCACGAGCATGTCGTGCGCAAACATCATGGCGCGCANNCGCTGCCACACATCTTGCTCAGGGTGACCGCCCCGGCGCTTTGTGGCAAGCCCGCGCTCAGCACCGCCTGGCGCGCTGGGGCCTGGCCCTGGCCGGCCATGAGGCAGTTGCCCAGCAGCACTTCGTCCACCGCATCACCGGGCACACCGGCGCGGGCCACGGCCGCCTTCACGGCCACGGCGCCCAGCGCCCAGGCCGGCAGGTTGGCAAAGTCACCCAGCAAGCCGCCTATGGGCGTGCGGGCGGCGGAAACGATGACGATGGGGTCGCTCATGGAAAGGCTCCTGGTCAGGTGAATCGGGTTCAGGGCATCACGCGCAGGCTGAAACGCTTGGCCGGCTCGTAGGGAAAAACGTCGTGCACATGGCCGGCCTTGATGCGCTCTTTGTGGCCTTGCCAGAAGGCGGCGTCCAGCAAGTCGGCGTGGTGGGCCATGAAGACACCACGCACCGCGTCGTTGCCCAGCAAGAAGGGTGCAAAGGTCTCGGGGAAGACGTCCTTCGGGCCCACCGTGTACCAGATCTCGCCGCTCATTTCTTCTTCTTCGTTGCGTGGTGTGGGCACCTTGCGGAAGTTGCAGTCGGTGATGTATTCGATCTCGTCGTAGTCGTAGAACACCACCTTGCCGTGGCGCGTGACACCAAAGTTCTTCCACAGCATGTCACCCGGAAAGATATTCGCCGCCACCAGATCCTTGATGGCGTTGCCGTACTCCACCACGGCGTGCGCCATGCCTTCGGGGCTGGCCTCTTGCAGGTAGATGTTGAGCGGGATCATGCGGCGCTCGATGTACAGGTGCTTGATGACCACCGTGTCGCCGTCTTCTTCAAGCAGGCTGCCGCAAAAGTGCTTGAGTTCGGCAATCAGCTCTTCTTCAAAGCGGTGGCGCGGGAAGGCCACGTTGCTGTACTCCAGCGTGTCGGCCATGCGGCCCACGCGGTCGTGCTGCTTGACGAGCAAATACTTGCCCTTGATCTGCTCGCGTGTGGTGTCCTTTTGCGGCGGNNCCTTGATGACCTTGAACACATAGGGAAACGAGGGTTGGTCAAACACCAGCATCACCATGCCCTTGATGCCCGGCGCGATGCGGAACTTGTCGCTGCTGTGGCGCAGGTGGGCCAGGAAGTCGCGGTAGAAGAGGTTTTTGCCGTGTTTTTGCAGGCCCAGGCTGTTGTACAGCTCGGCGCGCGGCTTGCGTGGCATGAGGCCACGCAAGAAGTGCACGTAGGCCGAAGGGATCTCCATGTCCACCATGAAGTAAGCGCGTGCGTAGCTGAAGATCATCAGCAAATCGTCTTCACCAAACAACGCGGCGTCTATCACCAGCCGGCCGTCGGGGCCGTGCAATATGGGCAGGGCCAGGGGCGTCTCGTTGAAGCCGTTGATGATCTTGCCCACCAGGTAGGCGCCCTTGTTGCGGTAGAACAAGCTCGACAGCACCTGGATCTGAAAGTTGGTGCGTGGCTTGAAGCCGCCCAGCTCGGTTTGCATGGCCTGCACCACCCGGCCCACATCCCGCGCCAGATCTTCAAATTCACCTTCAAGCTGGAAGTTGCTGACGACCCGCGTCCAGGTGGCGTGCAGGTCGTCTTTGGTGGGGTAGTAGGCGCGGTAGGTGGGCGTGGAGCCGGGGGCGTCGTCTTCAATGTATTCGGTGCTCACGGCAGGCCGCACAAAGATGAAGTCGTTCTTGAAGTAGCTGCGGTGCAGCAGCTTGGCCGTGACCGAATTGAAGAAGGTCTCGGCCAGCTCGGGCTGGTGGTGGTCGACCAGCAGACCGATGTAGTGCAGCTTGGCCTGCTGCCAGGTGTCCATGGACAACTGCTCGATGTTGAATTCAAGCCGCAGCCGGTCTACGGCCTCATTGACACGCTGGTCGTAGAACTCGATGCGCTGCGCCTGCGCCTGCTGCTGGCCATGCCATTCAGAACGCTCAAAACGCCGCTTGGCGGCCGCACTGGTGGCGCGGAAGAGGTGGTAGTGGCGGTTGAAGCCTTCGATCAAGGCCTGGGCGATGTCAAAGGCGTGGCGGTCGGTCAGGCGGTGGGGGAACATGGTGTCGTCCGGGTCGGGTCAGTGCCTGGGGCGGGTTCAACAAGCGGCGGCTTGGGCAGCGTGCTGGCGCCAGCGTTGGTGCAGCAGGGCCAGCGCGCGCTCGTAGGCCGGGGCCACATCGTCAGCGGCCGACACGGTAAAACACAGGTCGGCCAGCAAGCCGTTGTGCAGGCCGTAAACCCAGCCATGCACCACCACGGCCTGGCCACGCTGCCAGGCGTCGCCTGCCACGTTGGTGCGGCAGACGTTGCGTGACTGCTCCAGCACGTTCAGCTCCACCAGCGCGTCCACACGCAGTGGGACGGGCAGGCCGTTGATGAAGGGTTCGTGCGCGTCACGCACGTCTTGCACGTGGCGCAGCCAGTTGTCCACCAGGCCGGCACGCTGGTTGTTCAGTGCGGCGCGCACGCCGCCGCAGTTGCTGTGGCCCACCACGATGATGTGGCGCACCTGCAGCACGTCAATGGCGTACTGGATGACCGACAGTGCGTTCAGGTCAGAGTGCACCACCACATTGGCCACGTTGCGGTGCACGAAGAGCTCACCCGGCAGCAGGCCCACCAGTTCATTGGCCGGCACGCGGCTGTCGGCGCAGCCTATCCACAGGTACTGCGGCACTTGCTGCTGCAAGAGACGGGTAAAGAATCCCGGCTCGCGCGCCTCGGTGGCGGTGGCCCAGGCGCGGTTGCTGGCGAAGAGTTCTTGCAGTTCGGTGCTCACTTCGTTTCGACCTCCAACCCCGGGCGGTAGGCACCGCAAAGCACGGCGTCTATGGACTCGCCGGACTTGCACACGGCGTATGGCAGGTAGCCCTCTTGCACATAGCCAGCACGCCGTGCCACACCGCGTGACCCGGCATTGCGCGCATAGATGGGCATGTACAGCCGCGTCACTTGTGGCAAGTTGGCCCACGCCCAAAACGTGACCAGGCCCAGTGCCTCGGACACGATGCCTTGCCGCCAGTGCGCCTGGCCCAACCAATAGCCGATGCAGGCACTGCCGCGCCACAGGCCACGCTCGGGCGCCACGCTGATGCAGCCGGCCACTTCACCATCCACCGTTATGCCCCAGACATGGCCAAACTGCGGCTCGCGGTGGAAGTGGCCACACCAATGCTCGGCTTGCTCCAGCGTGTAGGGCTGGGGGAAACCTTCAAACAGGTTGTGGGCCACGGCCGGGTCGTCGGCGTGGCGCTGCAGAGAAGGCGCGTCAGCCAGCACCAGCGCACGCAGCGTGCAGCGCTGGCCGGGCAGCGTGGGAAGCGGCGCTGCGTCTTTTGCTGGGTTGGGCGTGGCCGTCACATGGTCTCCGCAAACAGCTCACGGCCTATCAGCATGCGGCGGATTTCGCTGGTGCCGGCGCCGATCTCGTACAGCTTGGCGTCGCGCCACAAACGGCCCAGCGGGTAGTCGTTGATGTAGCCGTTGCCACCGAAGATTTGAATGCCTTCGCCCGCCATCCAGGTGGCTTTTTCGGCGCACCACAAGATGACGCTGGCGCAGTCCTTGCGCACCTGGCGCACGTGTTCAGCGCCCAACAGGTCCAGGTTCTTGCCCACCGTGTAGCAAAAGGCGCGGCCGGCCTGCAGCACGGTGTACATGTCGGCCACCTTGCCCTGTATGAGCTGGAATTCACCGATGCTCTGGCCAAACTGCTTGCGGTCGTGGATGTAGGGCACCACGTTGTCCATCACCGCTTGCATGATGCCAATGGGCCCGGCGGCCAGCACCGCGCGTTCGTAGTCCAGCCCGCTCATCAGCACCCTGGCACCACCGTTGACCTGGCCCAGCACGTTGGCCGCCGGCACCTCGACGTCAGTGAACACCATCTCGCCCGTGTGGCTGCCGCGCATGCCCAGTTTGTCGAGCTTTTGCGCAGTGGAAAAGCCTTTCATGCCCTTTTCAACGATGAAGGCCGTCACCCCCCTGGCCCCCAGCTCGGGTTCGGTCTTGGCATACACCACCATGGTGTCGGCATCGGGCCCGTTGGTGATCCACATCTTGGTGCCGTTGAGCAGGTAATAACCGCCTTTGTCTTCGGCCTTGAGCTTCATGCTGATGACGTCGCTGCCCGCGCCGGGCTCGCTCATGGCCAGCGCACCCACGTGTTCACCGCTGATGAGCTTGGGCAAGTACTTGCGGCGCTGCGCCTCGGTGCCGTTGCGCTTGAGCTGGTTGACACACAGGTTGCTGTGTGCGCCGTAGCTCAGGCCGATGCTGGCGCTGGCGCGGCTGATTTCTTCCATGGCAATCATGTGCGCCAGGTAGCCCAAACCGGCGCCGCCGTATTCCTCGGGCACGGTGATGCCCAGCACGCCGATCTCTCCCATCTTGCGCCACAGGTGCATGGGGAACTGGTCACTGCGGTCGGCCTCGGCCGCCAGTGGCGCGATCTCGGCCTGCGCAAAGTCGTGCACGGCGTCGCGCAGTGCATCAATGTCTTCGCCAAGTTGGAAGTTCAGGCCGGGCAGGTTCATGGTGTCTCCGTCGGGTTGCAGGCTTTGAGATGTGGATTGGTTTGGCCTGGGCCGGTGCTCAGCGGGCCTTGGCGGGCCGTTTGGTGCGAGTGGCGGCTGCGGCCACTGTGGCTGCTGTGGCCGCAGTGGTTGATGCAGCCCGGGCGCCGGGGGCGCGCACCAGCAGCGTCTTGCAGCGCGCTTCGTGCTGGGCGATCTCGGCCAGCGTGATCTCCAGGTCTTCGCGCTGCTGCTCCAGCAAATGCCGGTGCTGCGCCAGCACGGCCATGAAGGCGGTGAGCTGCGGTGTGGTGTCCGACGGTGAGTCGTACATGTCCACGAGTTGCTTGATCTCCAGCAGACTCAAGCCCAGGCGCTTGCCACGCAGCGTGAGCTTGAGCCGCGTGCGGTCGCGCTGGGTGTAGACGCGGTTGCGGCCCACGCGCGCGGGGGTCAACAGGCCCACATCTTCATAAAAACGGATGGCGCGCGCGGTGATGTCAAATTCAGCCGCCAGCTCGGTGATGGTGTGGCTGCGGGGCGGTGCGGCCTCGGCAGTGGCCTTGGCACGGGGGTTGGCTGGCATGGTTAGACTGACGTTGACGTAAACGTAAATGACAGACGCAAATATACAAACCATGGCCAACGCCCAAGAAAGCGCCCTGCACTACCCCCTGGGCGACACGCTGCCCGCGCCCGGCACCACGCTGGAAGTGGCGCCCGGCGTGCGCTGGCTGCGCATGGGCCTGCCCTTTGCGCTGGACCACATCAACCTGTGGCTGCTGCGTGATGTGCAGGGCGGCGTCCAGGGCTGGACCGTGGTGGACTGCGGTGTGGCCAACGCCGACACGCAGGCCCGCTGGGAGCAGATCTTTGCCCAAGAATTGCAGGGCCTGCCAGTGCTGCGTGTGCTGTGCACCCACATGCACCCCGACCACATCGGCCTGGCGCACTGGCTGTGCCAGCGCTGGGGCACGGCCGAGGGTGAATGCAGGCTGTGGATCAGCGGCAGCGACTGGAACGCAGCCCGCATGGCCTGCGCCACCACCACCGGCTGTGGCGGCGACGCAGCGGCCCACTTCTTTGCCCGCCACGGCCTGACCGACCCCGACGCACTGGCCAAGGTGCGTGCGCGGTCCAACTACTACGCCAGCCTGGTGCCACAGGTGCCTGCGGCCTACCGGCGGCTGATGGACGGTTTGACGCTCACCGTCAACGGCCAGCCCTGGCGCTGCATCGTGGGCTACGGCCATGCGCCCGAGCACATGGCGTTTTACAGCGCCGACACGCAGGTGCTGATCTCGGGTGACATGGTGTTGCCACGCATTTCGACCAACGTGAGCGTGATTGACCTTGAACCCGAGGGCAACCCGCTGCCGCTGTACCTGGCGTCCATCGCCGCGCTGAAGGCGCTGCCGGCCGACACGCTGGTGCTGCCGTCACACGGCAAACCCTTTACCGGGCTGCATGAGCGCATTGAGCAACTGCACAGCCACCACGACGAACGTTATGCCGACGTGCTGGCCGCCTGCGCTGCCGCGCCCTGCAGCGCGGCCGAGTTGCTGGGCGTGCTCTTCAAGCGCAAGCTGGACCTGCACCAGACCATGTTTGCCATGGGTGAGTCCATCGCCCATGTGCACGCGCTGGCCTATGACGGCCGGTTGACGCTGCTGCCGCTGCAAGGTGGCGTGCAGCGC
>CXWL01101652.1_pt1 | contig 22495 bp, 20 predicted proteins | sample 590931 | NCBI WGS metagenome assembly CXWL01 (sample SAMEA3498368, study PRJEB10139) | groundwater metagenome | biome: water well; material: biofilm material | place: Germany | collected 2015-04-27 | reverse complement strand
CAGCGCAGCCAATAAGCGCCCCAGAATCATCGCATCGGCAATGTCGTCGACATGGAATTCATCCAGACACAGCAAGCGAGTGGAGCGCTCGATGTTATGGGCCAGCGCCAGCAATGGATCCGGTTCATGGGCAAGCAGTTTCATCTCGTGATGTACTTCGGCCATGAAGTTGTGGAAATGGATGCGGCGCTTGCGACGATACGGCAGGCATTCATAGAAACCATCCATCAGGAATGTCTTGCCGCGCCCTACTCCGCCCCAGATGTACAGACCTTTTGGCACGTCCGGACTGAGCAGACTGCGCCCTAGAAATTGATTGCGCCTGGTTTTGAAGTCGACCAGTTGCAGCCACAGCGCTTCCAACTCTTCGATTGCGGAGGTCTGTCGGGCATCGCAAATCAAGCCAGCTTTTTCGCAGGCTGCGCGATACCAGGCAACAGGGCTGATTCCGATGTCGGGTATGGATTGCTGCATCACTCGGCGACCTCAATGAATTCCAGCGCGTTCTGATCCGGATCACGGCAGAACAAGGCGCGGCGACCGGATTGGCTCACGCTATAAGTCACACCTGCCGCATCCAGTTGCGCCATCACCCGCGACAAATCTTGCACACCCAATGCCACATGGCGATCGCGCCCGCCGTGCTGCGTGTGTTGTTGGGGCTTCAGCCCCTTACAACCACGGCGTACCCCTTGCGGGTGCGCAGGTCGCTGCAAACCCGTCTCCGGACCGGGTAGCAACATCAGGTGGATCTGCTGGTTCGGTGCAACGTCATACCACACGCCGTCGTAACTCATCAGCGGACGTTTTGGATCGGGGCGCAAGCCGAGAATCTTTTCGTAAAAAGCGCGCGCTACAGCGAGGTCGCTGGTGAGAAAAGCGGTGTGGTGGATGCCAGTAATCATTATGCTTTAACAGGTATGACTTTGCTCGCGGCCAGCCTGGCGCGCGCCCTTGCCTCATCGGTATCTTTACCGTTCGCCAGCGCCACCCCCATGCGGCGCTTCTTGAAAGCTTCGGGTTTGCCAAACAGCCGCACATCCGATTCCGGCACGCTCAGCGCTTCATCCACGCCGGTAAAGGCAATACCCTGCTCATCCAGCTGGCCGTAGATGACGGCGGAAGCACCCGCTGCGCGCAGGCTGACGTCCACCGGCAGGCCAAGGATGGCGCGCGCGTGCAGTTCGAATTCGTTGAGGCGCTGGCTGCACAGGGTCACCATGCCGGTGTCATGCGGGCGCGGGCTGACTTCCGAAAACCAGACTTGGTCGCCTTTCACGAACAACTCCACACCGAAGATACCCAAGCCGCCCAAATCGTCGGTGACCTTCCTGGCAATGTCGCGCGAGTGTTGCAGCGCCAGAGCAGACATCGCCATTGGCTGCCAGCTTTCCACATAGTCCCCATGCACCTGCACGTGCCCGATGGGTTCGCAGAAGTGAGTTTCGATCCCGCCGTTTGCACCGGCCGCACGCACGGTGAGCTGGGTGATCTCATAATCGAAGTCGATGAAACCCTCGACGATGACCCTGCCCTGATTCACGCGTGAGCCGCTGGCGGCGTAATTCCATGCGGCTTGCACTTCACCGGCGCTGTCCACTTTCGATTGCCCCTTGCCGGAAGACGACATCACCGGCTTGATGAGGCACGGGTAGCCGATCACCCCGATAGCGGCGCAGAGTTCTTCCAGACTGTTGGCGAACTGATATGGGGAAGTCGGCAAGCAAAGTGTCTCGGCGGCAAGGCGACGGATGCCTTCGCGGTTCATGGTGAGCTTTGCGGCGCGTGCGGTGGGAATGACGCGCGCCAATCCTTCCTTCTCGATCTGCACCAGCGTGTCGGTCGCGATGGCCTCGATTTCCGGCACGATGATGTGCGGTTGCTCTTTTTCGATGAGCGCGCGCAACGCCGCGCCATCCGCCATGTTGATGACATGCGCACGATGCGCCACCTGATGTCCCGGCGCATCGGCATAACGGTCCACGGCGATGGTTTCCACTCCAAAACGCTGCAGTGCAATGATGACTTCCTTGCCCAGTTCGCCGCTGCCGAGCAGCATGACTTTGGTGGCAGAGGGGCTGAGCGGAGTACCGATAGTGAGCTGTATCATGGGATTCAATAAGAAAATTCCGGATGTGTAAAATTATACACATGGGCGTAATATATCTGAGCCATTCCAACCACAAGGAGCAAGATCATGACGAACATTGTGCAATTACTGGGAGATGAAGCTGGTCATCTGTTGAATCACCGTTGCGCCGGCATACCAAAAGAATCACTGCATTTGCCGGGACCGGATTATGTGGACCGCGTGGTGGCGATGAAAGATCGCAAGGTCGGCGTGCTGCGCAGTTTGCAAACCCTCTACGGGCATGGACGACTGGCGAACAGCGGCTACCTTTCGCTGCTGCCGGTGGATCAGGGCGTGGAGCATTCCGCAGCCGCATCTTTCGCTCCCAACCCGATTTATTTTGACCCCGAGAACATCGTCAAACTGGCGATCGAAGGCGGCTGCAACGGTGTAGCCTCCACGCTCGGCGTGTTGTCCTCGGTGGCGCGCCGCTACGCGCACAGGATTCCGTTTATCGTCAAAATCAACCACAACGAGATTTTGACCTACCCCAACATATTCGACCAAACGCTGTTTGCCAGCGTGGATCAGGCGTTCGATATGGGCGCGGTGGCGGTGGGGGCGACGGTGTTCTACGGCTCCGAGCATTCGCGCCGTCAGATACAGGAAATCTCGGAAGCGTTCGAGCATGCGCACAGCCTCGGCATGGCGACCATCCTGTGGGCCTACTTGCGCAATCCCGCATTCAAGGTCGGCGACAAGGACTACCACGTCGCTGCCGATCTGACCGGGCAGGCCAACCACCTCGCCGTCACCATCAATGCCGACATCGTGAAGCAGAAAATGGCCGAGAATAACGGCGGCTATAACGCCATCAAGTTCGGCAAGACCCATCCCAAGGTTTACAGCGACCTGACCACCGACCACCCGATCGACCTGGTGCGCTACCAGGTGGCGAACTGCTACATGGGGCGCGCAGGTTTGATCAACTCCGGCGGCGAATCCGGCAAGGACGACCTGCACCAGGCGGTGCGCACCGCCGTGATCAACAAGCGCGCCGGCGGCATGGGGCTGATCTCGGGGCGCAAGGCGTTCCAGAAACCGATGCGGGACGGCATCGCACTGCTCAATGTGATTCAGGATGTATATGCATCGAAAGAGGTGACGGTAGCGTAGGCAGGAATCATATGGATTGTGCCTGATGCAGCATGCGTAGGATTTGGCTAAGCTTGCAAAGCCTGTCCTATGTATGACGGCTTAAGGTCTCCTTAAGCAGCCAGCAGCCTGATGAACTCATCTGATTTATTTCGGCGGGACCAACAACTGCCACGGCTCCACTTTTAGTGCATCGGCAATTTTTTCTATATTGCCCAGCGAAACGTTCCATATACAGCGTTCGACCGCTGAAATATAGGTTCTGTCCAGTTCGCAGCGGAACGCAAGCTCCTCTTGTGAAATCCTATTCTCAAAACGAAAAAGCCGGATATTATAAGCGAGTATCCCCCTTAAGGATTTCTCGAACTGGTTTGGCTTTGGTCTGGATATTCGTTTTGGCATACCGCGCAGAATCCATTAGCGCAGCGTTTGTTTCCACGGAGTTTGCCTCTCTTATGGCGTTGCGTTATAGTGAGGCGGGCATTATTTTGCCTAGCCATGGCATGCCTTTGAGCATGGTTGTAAGAAACAACGTTAGGTTTTCGCGTAAAAATGAAGATTATTATGAATCTGCTGAAATCCGTCCCGGCACGACTATTTTTACATTGTTCAGGCTGCTTGCCGTAACTGATGCAGGGTACTTAAGTCGGTATTCTCTAAGCTCCCTGCCGTTGTACTTCAAACTTTAACCGGTGTTAGTTGAACAATGGAAAAACAACAACATGTACATTTAACACTTCTTCTGGTTGTTGCAGAAGTTTTGCTCATCACCTTTCTGGATTATCAGTTAGCTGAGACATATTATTCCCTTGACGTACTCTATTGCCTGCCGGTTATTCAAGCCGCGCGATTGGGCGCAATCCGATCTCTGCGCCGTTCTGACACAGCACTACCCGACCTGGTAGGAATTTTCTCCGCTATCGTATGGAGCCTTGCCGAGGCGGTTGTTACTTTTCCAATTTTTCCTTTGGACGCGCTTGCGTTGAACATTTTTACCCGCAGCGTCACTTTTACGGTTGTCGGCCGGGTGGTGGCCAAGTTATGGAGAGAAAGAGAATATGCCCGCAAAGATGTGTTGACTGAATCGTCAAACAGACTGGAACTCTTCGAGAGATTTGAAATTGAACAATTGCGCAGTGAACGCTCCGGCAGCCCTTACTCCGTGCTATTTATTGATATCAACCAATTCAAGATATTGAATGACACCCGAGGTCATCATATCGGCGATGACGCCCTGAGAAAGCTGGCCGACATACTGAGGAAAAATTCCAGAAAAGTTGATACGGTCTCCCGTATTGGCGGGGATGAGTTCGTGTTGTTGCTCCCAGAAACAGATGAACAATCCTGTGAAATGTTGGTCAGCAGGATCAAGTTGGCTTCGGAGCAGGAATTTCAAAGCCGGGGCTGGCCAATATCTTTATCAATAGGCCATATAACCGAGGCCGGCAAGGAGAGAAGCGTTGATGAGATATTGCGTGACGTTGATGAGAAAATGTATGCGATCAAAAAAGGGCGGTAGCTGGACAAAGGGGAGACAACTATCAGTCTGCCTTAGGTGCGGCGTTGAGCTTACCCAATGACAGGCGGAAATGATAAGCAACGCGCCCAGCCAGTCGTGCAGTTGCGTCGCTTCGTCAGCGAGAAAATACGAAGCGTGGCGGCGCGAAGACTGGCTCGAACAGAAACAGCACCACAGCGCGATTGGCGGAGAAATGCATGTCCCCGTATTGCACGGCAAAGCCGGTGGCACAAAGTATGATTTCCAACTGCAGCAGTGCCAATCAAAACTGTGCCGAGTCAGATCAACTGCGCGACTTTACGTGAACTTTCCGCGACGCCATTGCGCTTGAGCATGGTGAAGAGTTCGTCTTCGCCATGCGCGACGGTCTTCTCCAGATAGGTCATGTTCTTCTCGATCGAATCCATGTAGTAGTTGTTTTCGACACCTATCGTATCCTTGAAGTGAAACTCCAGATTTCTGTAAATACTACCCAGCACACCGTCCAACTTGTCGCGAGTCAATGCGTAGAACTTGTTTGTCTGGCACAGTAAATCGTACATACTTTGATAGCTCCCGAACTGAGCCTCTTTGAACTCCAGAAACAAAAACAGCAATTTTTCCAGATATTTCCTGTCCGCCATCTGTCCGATGATGTCGGCAGTAGCAACGATACGTGCCAGCATGCGTGCCCGATCATTTTTGAAATCGATCTGAGCGAACGGGTGGAAGTGCTCCGTACCCAAAATCATGCCCGTCACATCCACCAGAATGTCAGAAGGTAGCAGGCGTTCGTTGAAATAGTGCTTCATGAATTCCACACCGCGCCGGACATGCGACCGAGTGAGCTGCGCCCCGGTGCCGACCTCCTCACCCCTGTGTTGTGCATAACCGATGTCATGCATCAGCATGGCAAGCATCATTAACGTGATCTCGTTATCCGTCAGGCGATCGCCCGAAATATGCACGCCATGCATCAGCCTTACGCCACACATAAACACTTCCAGCGTATGTGCAAGATCGTGGTAGAGCGTTCTGATAGGGGCGTAACCGGGAAATTCGCCATAGAACACACGAATGACGTCCTTGTACACCTTACGGACGAGCGTAAAGTCATAGTCCGGGTTGATGCGCCGGATAATGTCAGATGCCTTCGTCCAAACAACATCCGGATCGGTGTTGTCGAACAACTTGGAAATCTCAAGGCGCGTCGGTGTATTTTTCATGATTTTTGAAGCATACAAACCCATTTGTTTTTGCAATCTGTTGCAAGTCTACTCCACGCACTTCCCCGAAGACAATTGCCCCGAAAGCAGACTGGCAGAGACGATGAGCAATGCGCCGGCCCAGTCGCGCAGTCCCATCGCCTCGTCCGCGAGGAAATATGATGAAACGGCGGCGATAACTAACTCGAACAGAAACAGCACCACGGCCCGATTGGCGGAGAGATGCGTGATCCCGTATTGCACCGCGAAGCTGGTAGCGCACAGCACGAGTCCCATCAGCGCCAGCATCAGCCAGGACTGCATGGAGATCGCCGCCACCTGTTCGCCCGCCCCACCCTGCCATAACAAAAATGGCAGCGTCAACGAGGCCGTGCCCAGCCACAAGCTGAACGATTTCGCTTCCACGGAAAGATGCGCTGCCCGGCGCGAGGTGACGTTGGAGAGCGCAAAGCCCATGCCGGCGGAAAGCCCCAGCCACTCAGCAAGGTTCTGTGGCAGTGGCAAGCCAAGTCCCGGTTCACACAACATGATCATCGCACCACTTAATGACAAAGCGACAACGGAATAGCCATAGCGATTGAGTCGCTCTCCCAGCAGCCAGAACGAGAACAGGATGGTCCACAGCGGGGCGAGATAGAACAACAGCAGCACGCGCATCACTTCGCCGTGCAGCATGCCCAGCACGTAGCCTAAGTTTGCCCAGCCCGCGCTGAGTATCAGCAACAACGCCCAACCGCCGAAGGTGGATCGTTCCCGCCACACCCGCGGCAGCATGAACGCACCGCACAGCATCGCCAGCAGGTAGGTGATGAACGTCGCCATCGCACCGGATACGCCGATATCCTGCAACACGCGATAGGGATACCAGATCAACCCCCACACCAGTGCGCCACTCAATACTCCGGCAACAGGCATGATATTTTGTTTTGATGGCAACTCGTTGCCCCTTATATAATGCAAGACGTTTTCGCCGCTCCCCAAGACCTCTGCGCAACGTCACGAACGAAGGCCAGACAAGGAAAATCAGCGAGGAACCGGAGTGTACATGACAGTACATGAGGATTTTGAGACGCTTTTCGACGCAGTATCACCAGGCGCAGCAGTTGCGCAAAGGTCTTTACATGAACCCAGATTTGCAACGACTCCAGCCCTACCCGTTCCAGAAGCTCGCCAAGCTGCTGGGAGAGGTGACGCCGAATGCAGCATTGAAACCGATCAGTCTGTATATCGGCGAACCCAGACACGCCACGCCGCAGTTCATCAAGGATGCGCTGATCGCAGGTCTTGACGGGTTGGCGAATTATCCCACAACTCTCGGCAGCGACGCGCTGCGCACCGCCATCGCCAACTGGCTGGCGCGGCGTTATGGCATACCGACACCGGATGCGAAGACGCAGGTATTGCCGGTGAATGGCAGCCGCGAGGCGCTATTTGCTTTTGCGCAAGCGGTGATTGACCGCAGCAAGAGCGGCCCTGCAGTAGTCTGCCCCAATCCGTTCTATCAAATCTATGAAGGCGCCGCCTTGCTGGCTGGTGCCACGCCCCACTTTCTCAACACGCTGCCGTCAGATGACTACGCGCTGAATTTCGAGCAACTGCCGGAAGCCGTCTGGCAGCGCACGCAACTCATCTACGTCTGCTCGCCGGGCAATCCGAACGGGCGTGTGATGCCACTGACAGAATGGAAGACATTGTTTGATATGAGCGACCGTTACGGTTTTGTTATTGCCGCCGACGAGTGCTATTCCGAAATCTATTTTGGCGATGCGCCATCGGAGGGCGGAACAGGGGCCCCGCAAAGTGGGGATGTGACCCCGGAGATGGATGCAGCGGCCGCTTTCCACGGATCCGGATACCCGATAGCCTCTCGCGGGTGCAAACCACTCGGCGCGTTGCAAGCCGCACAACAACTCGGTCGCGGTAATTACAGGAATCTGGTGGTTTTCTCCAGCCTGTCCAAGCGCTCCAATGTGCCCGGCATGCGCTCCGGTTTTGTCGCCGGCGATGCCAGGGTGCTGGAGAAATTCGCGCTGTATCGCACCTACCATGGCTGCGCGATGAATCCGGCCATACAGGCTGCCACCATCGCCGCATGGGATGACGAAGCACATGTGGCGGAGAATCGTCGTCTGTATGCGGAGAAGTTCTCCGGGGTTATCGCCCTGCTCGCCCCGGTGTTGCCTGTTTCCAAGCCGGATGCCGGCTTTTACCTGTGGGTCAGGACACCCATCTCCGACACGACCTTCGCGCAACAGCTATACCGCGACTATAATGTGTCCGTGTTGCCCGGCAGCTTCCTGGGGCGCGAAGCGCACGGAATCAACCCCGGCGCGAACTTCATCCGTCTGGCGCTGGTCGCCAATCTGGAAGAAACATTGGACGCAGCACAACGCATCGCCGAATTCACTCAAAAACTAAACTAGGAAAAACCATGCCGCAATTGCAATCCATCATCGAAGAAGCCTTTGAACGCCGTGCCGACATCACACCGCGCAACGTGGATGCGCAACTGAAAGAGACCATCAACACCGTCATTGAGTATCTCGACCAGGGCAAACTGCGTGTGGCAGAGAAAATCAATGGTCAGTGGGTCACGCATCAGTGGATCAAGAAAGCCGTGTTGCTGTCCTTCCGTATCGAGGACAACGCCTTCATCAAAGGCGGGTTCACCAACTACTTCGACAAGGTGCCTTCCAAGTTCGCCGACTACAACTCCAAGGAGTTCCGCGAAGGCGGCTTCCGCGTGGTGCCGCCCGCTGCCGCGCGGCGCGGTGCTTATATCGCCAAGAACGTGGTGCTGATGCCTTCTTACATCAACATCGGCGGCTATGTGGACGAAGGCACCATGGTGGATACCTGGGCCACCGTCGGCTCCTGTGCACAGATCGGCNNCGGTGTGCTGGAACCGGTGCAGGCCAACCCCACCATCATCGAAGACAACTGCTTTATCGGCGCGCGCTCGGAGATCGTCGAAGGCGTGATCGTGGAGGAAGGTGCGGTAATCTCGATGGGTGTGTTCATCGGTCAGAGCACCAAGATCTATGATCGCGAAAACGGCGAAGTGCATTACGGTCGTGTCCCCGCCGGCTCAGTCGTGGTCAGCGGCAGCCTGCCCTCCAAGGACGGCAAGTACAGCCTGTACTGCGCGGTGATTGTGAAAAAGGTGGATGCCAAGACGCTGGGTAAGGTCGGCATCAACGAGCTGTTACGCGGTATCTAGCAACTTGTTCATGTGCTCCTAAAAATCAAAAATTCTGGTGAAACCACTAGCCATTCCACTGGGCCGCCAAAAAACGGTAGCCAAGTGCCTGGTTATAAGCCAGACAAGGCGCGCGACAAAAATCGAAGCGCCGCATATTTGGTGATATGTAAGCAAGATTTTTGGAGCGCAACGCAGTATGGCAACGAAATTTTGATTTTAAGGAGCGCATGATGATCGTCACCCCGCTGCTACAACTGGCCGCCGACAAGCAGGCCTCGGACTTGTTCTTCTCCGTCGGCGCGCCGATCAACATCAAGATCAACGGTGTGATGATGCCGGTGAATGCGCAGATTCTCGACGACGAGAACATTAAACAGATTGCCTACGAAATGATGTCGCCGGATCAGATCGCTGATTTTGAGACACACATGGAACTGAATTTCTCTTTCCGCGTTCCCCATATCGGCAATTTCCGCATCAACGTATTCCGTCAGCGCGGCAGCGTTGCTATGGTCATCCGCTATGTGCGCGGGCATGTGCTCAATATCGAGGAATTGCACTTACCCTTGGTATTGAAAGAACTCATCATGGAAAAACGCGGGCTGGTGTTGATGGTCGGCGCGACCGGGTCGGGCAAATCGACCACGCTGGCCGCAATGATCCAGCACCGCAACGACACGCAGACCGGACATATTCTCACCATCGAAGACCCGCTTGAGTATATGTTCAAGCATAACAAGTCCATCGTGAACCAACGCGAGATCGGCACAGATACAGAAGACTACGGAGCGGCACTGGTAAGTGCCATGCGTGAGGCTCCCGATGTGCTGATGATCGGCGAAATCCGCGACCGGGACACATTGAAACATGCGCTGATTTTTGCCCAGACCGGTCACCTGTGTCTCTCCACGCTGCATGCCAACAACAGTTATCACGCGTTGAACCGCATCGTGAATTTCTTCCCTTACGATGCTCGCAACAGCATCCTGTCCGATCTGTCGCTCTGTTTGCGCGCCGTCATTTCGCAGCGCCTGATTCGCAATTCAAAAGGCATGCAGATCCCCGCGGTGGAAGTGTTACTCAACTCCTCACTCATCGCCGATCTGATCAAAAACGACCAGATTGAAAAGATCCGCGAAGCGATTGAGCAAAGCGTTTCACCGGGCTCGCAGACTTTTGAGCAGGCTTTGTACAAGTTATTCAAGTCCGGGCAAATCACTAAAGAAGAAGCCCTGAAGAACGCTGATTCGGCGAGCAACCTATCTTCGCTCATTGACTATTCGCAGACCAGCAAGGTCAAGACATACGACCCCAACTCGAGCCAGCACGCCGCCCCGGCTGCGCCGGCAGCTGATTTTGGCGGCATCAAGCTCAATATCGAGACGCCGGGTTCGGGTTCCTGATGAAGCTGTAATGACAATTATCCCGACATGAGCAAAACCTTAGAACTGGCCAAACAACTCGTCTCGCGCAAATCCCTGACACCGATGGATGACGGCTGCATCGATATCATCGGTGCGCGCCTTGCACCTCTCGATTTCAGTCTGGAAAAAATGCGCCACGGCGAAGTGGATAATCTTTACGCGCGGCGCGGCCATGCCTCGCCGCTGGTCTGCTTCGCCGGACATACCGACGTGGTACCCACCGGTCCTGTAAACAAATGGGACAGCGATCCCTTTATCCCCACCGTGCGTGACGGTATGTTGTTTGGACGCGGCGCAGCGGACATGAAAGGCTCGTTGGCTGCCTTCGTCACTGCCATCGAGAAGTTTGTCGCTGCACATCCGCAGCATCGCGGCAGCATCGCCCTGCTGCTCACTTCCGACGAAGAAGGTGTAGCGGTAGATGGTACTGTGCGTGTAGTTGAGGCTTTGCAAGCTCGCAAAGAGAAGCTGGATTACTGCATCGTCGGCGAGCCGACCTCGGTGAACAAGATGGGCGACACCATCAAGAACGGGCGGCGCGGTTCACTGTCCGGCACATTTACCGTCAAGGGTGTGCAAGGCCACATCGCCTATCCGCATCTGGTGAAGAACCCGATCCATCTCGCCGCACCCGCCATCGCCGAACTCGCCGCAACCACCTGGGACAACGGCAACGAATACTTCCCGCCGACTTCCTGGCAAATCTCCAATATCCACGGCGGCACCGGGGCGGCCAATGTGGTGCCGGGCACGGTCGAAATATTGTTCAACTTCCGCTTCTCTACCGCCAGCACGGTGAATGGCCTGCAGCAGAAAGTCCACGCCATCCTCGACCGGCACGGGTTGGAATACGAGCTGAAATGGGAATATTCCGGCAAGCCTTACCTCACGCCGCGTGGCGATCTGGTAGACGCGGTAAGCGCTGCCATCAAACAGGTGCAAGGGATCGTGAGCGAACTCTCCACCAGCGGCGGCACTTCGGATGGACGCTTCATCGCCGACATTTGCCCGCAGGTGCTTGAAGTAGGTCCGGTGAATGCCACTATCCACAAGATTAACGAATGTGTGGCAGTGGAAGATTTAGTAGCGCTATCCGAGATTTATTACCTGACATTAGTCAAACTGCTGGCCGAGTGAGATGAAACTTCTGTTGATATTGCTGCTGATCATCATTGTGTTGTGGCTCATCTATACCGCACGATCCGGACGTCGTCGTTCCGGCGACAGCGGCGACACGGGAAATTCCGGAGATTCGAGCCCATCTGCCTCACACTGCAACGATCATGACAGCAGTTGCGACGGCGGGGATGGCGGAGGAGGAGACTAATGAGCATCATTCGATATTCCGAAGCAAGCAGCACACTCAAGACAATTCGCGACTGCCTCAGATTCGCGGTCAGCCGTTTCAACGAGGCAAAATTGTTCTTTGGCCACGGCAGCAGCGATGCCTATGACGAGGCCGCCTACCTCATCCTGCACACTCTGCATCTGCCGCTTGACCGGCTGGATCCCATCCTCGATGCAGTGCTCACGCATAACGAACTGTTGGAAGTGCTGAACTTCATCGAGAAGCGGGTGGAACAACGCGTCCCGGCTGCTTACCTTACCCACCAGGCCTTCCTCGGCGACTTCAGTTTCTATGTGGATGAACGCGTCATCGTGCCGCGCTCCTTCATTGCCGAACTGCTGCGCGAACAACTCTCACCGTGGGTGAGCGAGCCCGAAGCGATCGGCAGCGTGCTCGATCTGTGCACCGGCAGCGGATGCCTGGCTATTCTTGCTGCCCATGCCTTCCCGAATGCGCAGATCGACGCGGCCGACCTTTCGCCGGACGCACTCGACGTGGCACGCCGCAATGTGACGGACTACGGGCTGGAAGAGCAGATCGAGCTTATGGAGTCCGACTTGTTCGCCGGACTCTACGGCCGGAAATACGACCTCATCGTCAGCAACCCGCCCTATGTGGATGCCGGATCGGTCGCCGATCTGCCGCCTGAATATCTGCATGAGCCCCAGCTGGCACTGGGCAGTGGCGATGACGGTCTGGATGCCACCCGCATCATTCTTGAACAGGCTGCCTCGCATTTGCATGCAGACGGTCTGCTGGTGGTCGAGATCGGCCACAACCGCGATGCGCTCGAAGCCGCGTTCCCCACCCTGCCCTTCACCTGGCTGGAGGTCAGCGCGGGAGATGAGTTCGTGTTCATGCTGCGCCGCGAGGATCTGCCCTAAACCATGAACATTCTCATTGACCAAGTTCGACGTGAGGCCAGCGCTTTGCTGGACTCAAAGCATCGCGCTGAACTGGGTCAATACATGACGCCTTACCCCATCGCCGAATTTATGGCATCGCTGTTCACCTTCAACGGTCATACGAAATTACTTGATGCAGGTGCGGGAGTAGGTTCACTCACAACAGCTTTCATAGAAAAGGCTCAACTCCAAGGCACGACAGTCGTCGCCGATGCATGGGAGATCGACAAACTGCTGGGGAGTTATTTAAAAAACACGCTGGACGATTGTGTGCAGCAAGGTCTGGGCAAGATAACCACTCATCTGCATAACTCAGACTTTATTGAAGATGCCACTTCCTTCATACAGTTCGATGCTGACAATCGCTACTCCCACGCGATCCTCAACCCTCCCTACAAAAAAATACCGGCACAATCCAAACATCGAAAGTTGTTAAGGGAAGTGGGAATTGAAACGGTGAATCTATACACCGCATTCGTTGCTTTATCCGTATTGATGATGCGTGATGGCGGTGAAGTCGTCGCCATCATTCCGCGTTCATTTTGCAATGGCAGTTATTACCGCCCCTTTCGGCAACTGATTTTGCGCACCTGCGCTATTCGCCAACTGCATTTATTTGAAAGTCGCAGTCAAGCTTTTCAGGATGATGATGTACTGCAAGAAAACATCATCATCCACCTCGTGAAGGGCGATCCACAGAAACCCGTCATCGTATCCACCTCACATGACGCTAAGTTTACAAACTACATTCAAGCAACTTTTGAAATTGAAGACATCGTTAAACCGAACGATCCGGAGCAGTACATTCATATCCCAACCGCAATGGTGCACACCCACATGCCTGCACTGTGCACCCATACCTTGAACGACCTTGGATTGGCAGTGCGTACAGGCCCCGTCGTCGACTTCAGGTTAAAGGAGTATTGGTGCGATGAGCGCAAGGAAAATGCAATTCCGCTGCTTTATCCGCACCACTTCAATGACGGCAAATTGGTTTGGCCGAAGACTCACAAAAAGCCCAACGCACTGCATCTTTCTCTGGATATAGAAAAATGGCTGATGCCGCGCGGTCACTACGTCCTCGTTAAACGTTTTTCGTCCAAAGAGGAACGCCGCCGCCTCGTGGCTTATCACTTATCCGCAGAAGCGTTAGAAGCAGCGCTTATTGGATTCGAGAACCACTGGAATGTCTTTCATATCGATAAGCATGGATTGAGTGAAGACGTCGCCAAAGGATTAAGCGTCTTCCTCAACTCCACATTGCTGGATAAGCACTTTCGGGTGTTCTCCGGGCATACTCAAGTCAATGCCACCGACTTACGCAACATGCGTTATCCGAGCCTTGAGCAACTTCGTAAATTAGGCCGGCGTGTCACAGGCGAATCCACCGATCAGGTGAGCATTGACCGACTTATTGAGGAGCTTGAAACAGCATGACCAAGAAACAAGCGCGAATAAACGAAGCTTTGTCAGTGCTGAATCAGCTCGGCTTGCCCATTGAGCAGTTAAACGAGAGAACGGCTATTTGCCTTTTGGCTTTGCTTGATTTGCCCATCACCAAAAACTGGAATGAGGCCACGAACCCGATGATGGGTATTCGCGCAATCTTGGATTTTGCTCGTAAAAAGATGGGACACAATTACGCAGAGAACACACGTGAGAGTTTTAGGAAATATAGCGTCAAGCAACTGGTTGCTGCGGGGTTGTTGCTGCTTAACCCCGATGAACCTGACCGCGCCGTCAACAGCTCAAAGAACTGCTACCAAGTAGAACCAGCTGCTCTCGCTCTTCTTAGCCAATTTGGCTCAAAAAGTTGGAAGAAGTCCCTAGTCACTTATTTGGAAACTCGCCAGACATTAGCCGATCAATTCGCACAGCACCGAGAGTTACAACGCATCCCCGTTGTCATCAGCCAAAATTTGAAAATCAAATTAAGCGCTGGCAAACACTCTGACCTGATACGCAAGATCATCGAAGAATTTATCCCGCGCTTCGTACCAGGCGGTGAACTCATTTATGTGGGCGATACGGGAACGAAGTGGGGGTATTTCGATGAGCCATTGCTGCGTAGCCTTGAAGTCAAGTTGGGTACACACGGAAAGATGCCTGATGTCGTCATTTACTACCGTGAGAAAAACTGGCTGATTTTAGTTGAAGCAGTGGCCAGTAGCGGCCCAGTGGATGGCATACGTCATGCCGAACTTGCGGAGTTATTCAAGGCCAGCACTGCAGGGCTTGTTTACGTAACGGCATTCCCAGACCGTGGTGAAGTTATGCGCAAATTTCTATCAATTGTCGCATGGGAAACTGAGGTCTGGTGTGCGAGTGATACTACTCACTTGATCCACTTCAATGGCACTCGTTTCCTTGGCCCATACGCTAAGTAATTTCATGCCCGTCGATCATTACGAGAACTTCCCCGTCGCCTCGATCCTGATGCCCAAGCAGCTGCGCAAGCCGGTGGCGGCGATCTATCATTTCGCCCGCGCGGCGGACGACATCGCCGATGAGGGTGATTTACCCGATGAAGAACGCCTGCACCAACTCGATGACTTCCGCGACGAGTTGATGCACATCGCGGCGGATGAAACGCCGCTGTTGCCTCTGTTCCAGAATCTTGCAAACGAGATCAAGGCACACGCGCTGCCGATGCAACCCTTCCACGACTTGCTCGATGCCTTCTCGCAGGACGTGGCGAAAAAACGTTACGCCAACTTCAACGAGTTGCTCGACTACTGTCGCCGCTCCGCCAACCCGGTCGGCAATCTGTTGCTGCATCTGTATGAGGAAGCCACGCCCGTCAACTTGGCCTACTCCGACTCCATCTGCACTGCGTTGCAACTCATCAACTTCTGGCAGGATATAGCCAAGGATTACACCATCGGACGCATTTATCTGCCGCTGGATGAAATGGCGCGCTTCGGTGTGAGCGAAGATCAGATCGCGCAAGGCATCAGCGATGACGCGTGGCATGCATTGATGAAACTCCAGGCGGATCGGGCGCGAACCTTGATGTTGCAAGGTAAACCGCTCGGCAGCATCCTCAAAGGACGCATCGGACTGGAGATGCGCATGATCATCGCCGGCGGCCTGCGCATCCTCGACAAGCTGGAAGCCGCCGACTACGACGTATTCAGCAAGCGCCCAATATTGCGCCCGTTCGACTGGGTTATCATGCTGGCGAAAAGTGCACCGCTCCGTTTCTGATTTTGAAAATGATTTCAATTCACATCAAACGAGAACAAGGCGGCAAGAATGAGGCGACGCAGACAGTACAACTAGTACGGCTAGGAGCCGAAGACGCAGCCAACACAGTTATCGTTTGATTTGAATTGAAATGACACCAGACCAATACTGCCAAGACAAGGCAACTTCCAGCGGCTCCAGCTTCTACTACAGCTTTTATTTTTTATCGAAGGACAAACGCCGCGCCATCACCGTGCTGTATGCCTTTTGCCGTGAAGTGGATGACGTGGTGGATGAATGCTCCGATACCAATGTGGCGCGTACCACGCTCAACTGGTGGCGCAACGAAGTGGCCGCCATCTATGGCGGCACGCCGCAGCACCCGGTCACCCAGGCACTGGTTCCCATCGTCAAGCAATTCAATATGGCGCAGGAACACTTGCTGGAGATCATTGACGGCATGGAGATGGACCTCGACCAGCCGCGCTATGCCGATTTCAAATCTCTGCAGTTGTATTGCTACCGCGTTGCGTCGGTAGTGGGCCTGCTGTCGGTGGGGATCTTCGGCTATACCGACCGTCAAACACTGAAATACGCGCACGACCTCGGCATCGCCTTTCAGCTCACCAACATCATCCGCGATGTGGGTGAAGATGCGCGGCGCAATCGTATCTATCTGCCGATGGACGAGATGCTGCAGTTCGGCGTAACGGCAGCGGACATTCTCAACGCGCGCGAGACTGAAAATTTCCAGAAGCTGATGGCGTTCCAGATTGAACGCGCGCAGCGTTATTACCGACAAGCCTTCGAGCATCTGCCTGTTGTTGATCGCAAAGCGCAGCGCACCGGACTCATCATGGCGGCGATCTATCGTGCTGTTCTGGATCAAGTTGTCTCCAGCGGCTGTCATGTGCTGAAAGAGCGTGTTTCTCTCACGCCGCGTTATAAATTGTGGTTGGCGTTTAAGGCATGGCTGAAGAATTAGCTGTGCTCATAAGAGCACCTCATGGTTCGATATATTTTTCCGTTCGTCCTGAGTGCCGCGCTTTGCGCGGTGTATCGAAGGTGCGAACGGAAAAACACTCACCACGAACGGTATTGTGGGCAACATGAGGCATAGTCAAGAAATTGATGTAGCCATCATCGGCGGCGGCTATGCTGGAATGGCTGCCGCTGCCGAACTGTCTTCGCGTGGCATCAACGTCACCGTCTTCGAAAGCGCCAAGCAACTTGGTGGCCGCGCGCGCGGTGTGCTGTTTCCCAATCCAAATATTCTCGGTATCAATACGTCGGCTCCCCCCTTCCAACTTCCCCCCGAAGGGAGGAAGAGCGAGCGTCCCTTGCAGGGAGATATTTTGATGCTGGACAACGGCCAGCACCTGCTGCTCGGCTGCTATCGTGAGACCTTGCGCCTGATCGAGCTGGTCGGCGGCGATATCGAACAGGATTTTCTGCGCCTGCCGCTGCAACTCGATCTGCACGGACAATTTTCGCTCAAGGCACCGCGCCTGCCCGCCCCGCTCCACCTGCTGGTCGCACTGCTCAAAGCAGATGGCCTGAGCTGGAGCGAGCGCATCAAGGCGGTGCGCTTCATGCTCACCCTGCGCTGCATGGACTTCCGCCTGCCGCACGACATGACCGTCACCGCCCTGCTCGCACAATACGAACAGGATGCCGACCTCACGCTCAAACTATGGGAACCGCTGTGCATCGCTGCGCTGAACACGCCTATCCATAAGGCTTCAGCGCAAGTGATGCTCAACGTACTGCGCGATTCGTTGAACCGCACGCGCGCCGACAGCGACATGCTGCTGCCGCGCATCAACTTCACCGCGCTGTTTCCGCAACGCGCAGCGGTTTATGTCGAACAGCACGGCGGCAATGTCTTCACCTCCTGCGGCGTGGAAGCCATCGTCCCGAAAGATGATGGGTTCGAACTCGTCACCGCTGAGGGAACTCACACATTCAGCCACGTTATCTGTGCCGCGTCGCCTACCGTCGCGTCGAATCTGCTGCGCCCCATTGCCGCGCTCGAAAATACTGTCGCGCAGATTGACAGCCTGGAACAGCAACCGATCTACACCATTTACTTGCAATACCCTGCTCACGTCACTCTGCCCCACCCCATGATCGGCCTGTACCAACGCTTCAGCCAGTGGTTATTCGACAAGGGGCAGATCGCCGGACAGCACGGCCTGCTCGCCGCCGTCATCAGTGCGGAAGGTATCCATCAGGAATTGAGTCAGGAAGAATTAGTACAAAAGGTCATCGCCGAACTGCGCGAAGAATTCGGCATCACAGCACCACCGGAGTGGTTCAAAGTCATCGCCGAAAAGCGCGCCACCTTTTGCTGTGCGCCCGACTTGCAACGCCCATCGCAACAAACCGCCCTGCCCAATCTATTTCTGGCAGGAGACTACACGGCAGGTGACTATCCAGCTACGCTGGAAGGTGCAGTACTCAGTGGACTACACGGTGCCCGACTCTGTCTCCATGGGCGGGAGTCAGTTGTGTTGTCGTAATAAACCAGATTTCATCCTCCGCCGACCATCCCGGCACACTGGGCAATAGCACGGGTGCAAGTTGGCGGGTGGTCATAGGGCCAAGTTTAGCCGAATCGTGTTGCTCAACACCTGTGCCGCAGCTTGTGGTAATTTGCGCGCATGTCTTAGCCATTGTTAAGGAATAAAGATGGACGAACTCGATGCCATACAGGCCAGCCTTGTCAGCTTCACCAAACGTCTCGATGAGGCGGTTGCTGACCGCTTTAACGAATTGCGCAAGTGTTCTTTTTTCGATCCGATTCCCAGCGAGTGGCTCACTCCCATCGCGGAGCAGGCGGAAATAAAAACTTTCAACCAGGGCGCGGCATTGACTAACGAAGGCGAAGACATGTCTTCGCTCTATGTGATTCTTTTCGGAACAGCCACTGCTTATTTCAAAAACAAACCGGTCGGCACCATCCGCAGCGGCGAATGCATCGGTGAGGGAGTATTGTTCGCCACCGAAACACTGGAACGCTCCGCAACAGTAATCGCGGATGATCAGGTGGTGGTTGCCGAGATCAAAAAAAGCGGTTTGGACAATATCCGGGGTGAAGCAAAAACTTATATCGACAAAGCGCTGCTGCTGGCTTTGTTCAAGAAACTGCAAGGTGCAAATCGCAAGATCGAGGAGCTGTTACGCTAACCTCATGAGCATCATCGCAGTCTTCAATCAAAAAGGCGGCGTCGGTAAAACCACCACTGCACTGAATCTTTCTGCCGCATTGCAACGCAGCGGTCGTACCACTTACGTGATCGATCTCGATCCACAGGCGCAACTCAGCGCCATCGCCAATGTTACGGCCAGGTCCGGTGAAGAAACCGTATTGAGCGTGTTCCAACACAACCGGCCGTTGCGCGAGCTGGTGCGGGCATCACCCAATGCATTACAGATGATTCCTTCACACACAGAGTTATCCAAGGTCGATGTGTTGTACGGCAAGGGCTACAACGTGGTGAACAAGCTCAACACGGCGTTACAGACAGAGCATTTTGGCGATCGTGATAATCCGTTGATCATGGATTGCAGCCCGCTGATCGGCGTGCTGTCGCTGAATGCCATCTTTTCCTGCCACGGCTTGATCGTACCGATCTCTGCCGATCACCTTTCCACACATGGTGCGATGCAAATCGAGAAAACGCTGAATGCGCTGGAGCATGTGCTAAAACGCCGGGTCAAACGCCGTTACCTGCTCACCCGCTTCGACGGGCGGCGGCGCATGGCATGGGATGTGTTGAAACTGGTGGAGGAGCGTTTTGGAGCGGATGTCTGCCGTACCCGTATCGCGGAGAACGTCAGTCTCGCGGAGAGTCCCGCGCTGAACATGACGGTATTCGAACACGCTCCGACCAGTCGCGGGGCGCATGATTACGACGAGTTGCTGGAGGAGCTGCTGGCGGACGGCTTTATCGAATGAAGGGCGTCTCTAATAATGCAAAGTTCTGATTAAACTACCAGCCAATCCATTAAGCCAGCAAACTGGCAAGTGGCTGGTTATAAGCAAGACAAGGCGCGAACAAAAAATTGCGACGCGGCATATATTAGATATGTAAGGAGTAATTTTTCGTGAGCAACGCCGTATTGCGACAAAACGCAGTTTCAGTGAAGACTAACCTTAAGGTTATGTCGTAACTAAAATTTGAATTATTAGAGATGCCCTGAAGTTTATTTCGAGATCAGCGTGATGATGTCTTCAACCGAGACCACTTGCTGAGTCTTGTGGTCATCCATCTGGTTGGCGTTGCAACTCATCACTTCGCAGTGGCGGTACATCTGGCGCAGTTTGTGTTCTGCCTCTTGCTGATCGCGGCCTGCGATGACCACGCTGACGATCCTCTGCCCATCTCGCGTCTGGATCGAAAAATTGAATTTCTGCATCGACGATTCCCCGCCAGACTTATCAGGCTTGCACTGACCTCGACCTGCGCGCTTCGTACAGGCACACGCCGGTACTCACCGACACGTTAATACTTTCCACGCTGCCCTGCATCGGAATGCGCACCAACTGGTCGCAGGTCTCTTTGGTCAAATGGCGCAAGCCTTCGCCTTCCGCGCCGAGTACCCAAGCCACCGCGCCTTTGTGTTGCACGTCAAACAGACTGGTCTCCGCTTCACCATCCATGCCGATCACCCAGATATCGCGCTCCTTCAGTTCGCGCAGGGTGCGCGCCAGATTGGTGACGGTAATGTAAGGCACTGTATGCGCTGCGCCGCAGGCGACCTTCTCCACGGTGGCGTTAATGCCCACGGCACGGTCTTTGGGGGCGATCACCGCATGCACACCGAAAGCATCGGCACTGCGCAGGCATGCGCCCAGATTGTGCGGGTCCTGCACACCGTCCAGCACCAGCAGCAACGCCGGTTCGGTCAGCGTATCCAGCACATCGTCCAGATGCTGCACCTTCTGCGCCGCATCCACGCGCGCCGCAACGCCCTGATGACGGGTGCTTCCGGCCATGCCGTCGAGGCGCTTGCCATCCACCTGTATGGTTCGCACGCCATTGTTCTCAGCCAGCTTGAGCAGATCGCGCGCGCGCGGATCCTTGCGCTGCGGATCCACATACACTTCCAGCACGCTGTCGGCGTTCTGGCGGATGCGCGCGGTGACGGCATGGAAGCCGTGAATGATGCGCGACTCAGCCATGACGCTTGCCTGCCTTTTTATTCCTGGGCTCTGCTTTGGCCTTCTTGGGTGGGGTTGCACCCCATGCGCCGACATCGATGCCATCGTTACCCGAAGCAATAACGCTTTCCAGCACGAAGTCGATCTTGGTGCTTTCCATATCCACCCGCACCACCTTCACCCGTACGCGATCGCCGAGGCGGTAACGCTTGCCGGTACGCTCGCCCAGCATCTGGTGCTTGGCGGCATCAAAGTGGAAATAGTCGGCGCCGAGTTCCGACACATGCACCAGACCCTCGACGTACAGATCGTCCAGTGCGATGAACAGACCAAATCCGGTAACCGACGAAATCGTGCCGTCGAACACGCTGCCCAGATGGTCGCGCATATAGAAGCACTTGAGCCAAGCTTCCACATCACGCGTGGCATCATCGGCACGTCGCTCGGTCATTGAGCAATGAATTCCCAGTTCCGCCCACTTGAGTTGCGGCTTGTATTGTTTGCCTTCCAGCACGGCCTTGATGGCGCGATGCACCAACAGATCGGGATAGCGACGGATGGGTGAAGTGAAATGTGCATAAGCTTCATAACCAAGACCGAAGTGTCCCAGGTTTTCCGGCGCATACACGGCCTGACGCAAAGAACGTAGCATCACAGTTTGCAGCAATCCGGCATCGGGACGCCCTTTGATCTGCTTGAGCAGCTTGGAATAATCCGCCGCTTGCGGATCGTCGCCGCCACCCAGTTGCAGGCCGAACTCCTTGAAGAATTCGCGCACCGCTTCCAGCTTCTCCGGTGTCGGCCCCTGGTGAACCCGGTACAGCACGGCATGTTCATGCTCTTTCAGGAATGCCGCCGCACACACGTTGGCCGCCAGCATGCACTCCTCAATCAGCTTGTGCGCATCGTTGCGTATCACCGGAATGATCTTCTCGATCTTTCCTTGTGGATTAAAGATCATCTGCGTTTCGACGGTCTCGAAATCGATGGCACCGCGCTTCGCCCGGGCTTGCAGCAAGGTCTGGAACAACTTGTACAGGTTATTGATGTGCGGCAAAACGGCAGCGTACTTTTGCCCGTTCTCGCCTTGCGGATTCGCCAGCATGTCGGCGACCTGCGTGTAGGTCAGCCGTGCCTGGGAGAACATCACCGACGGATAGAAACGATGTGATTGAATCTCACCCTCGGCGCTGATCTGCATATCGCACACCATGCACAGGCGCTCGACATTGGGATTGAGCGAACACAGCCCGTTGGACAATTCTTCCGGCAACATGGGAATCACGCGGCGCGGGAAATACACCGAGTTGCCG
>CXWL01061836.1_pt1 | contig 22498 bp, 18 predicted proteins | sample 590931 | NCBI WGS metagenome assembly CXWL01 (sample SAMEA3498368, study PRJEB10139) | groundwater metagenome | biome: water well; material: biofilm material | place: Germany | collected 2015-04-27 | reverse complement strand
GCTGGAGCTGCCGATGAGCCCGTGCCTGACTGTTGGCACCGACCCCGATCCGCGATTGCGGTGCGGGGGCGATGTCGTCGGGTGACGCGGCCTTTGTTGTTTCGTCCTGCTGACCGCGTTTATCAGAACCGGCCGGTGCTCCCGAACCCGGCTTGGTCGCAACTGCCTGGCTAAAGCACTGTTCAGGTCGGTTCGCAGCGCCGATGTGGTTATTCGGCTAACATGGAACCAACCGGCAACACGAGAAGGAAAGCAATGCGTATTTCAAACAAGCTCACTTCCGTTGTGCTGGCGGTTTTCCTCATCGTCGGCACCGTGGGCGCGCTCGCGCTGGACCGGCTGCATGAGATAGCGCGGCTGTCGGTCGAAACCGAGGGACGCAACCTCGCGACCACGATGGCCACCATGGCTGCCTACGAAATATCGAATGGCAGCGTCCGGGCCCGTGACGCGCAGTTCCAGCGCATCATCTCCTTCATCGCAGCGCGCGAGAAGCGCGACCTGGAGATCGACGATGCCAACCTTGTCGTCGTCGCCGATGTCACGCCCGACGACATTGGCAAGCCGATCGAGGCCGGCCCCCGGCGCGAGGTTGTCGCGCATACCCTCAAGGATGGCAAGGCGCGCCTCATGACCGAAGCGGCGACTGCGCGGTCGCCGGCAATACACCAGGTCGTGGTGCCTATCCGCGATAGCCAGGGTGCAATCGTTGCTGCGCTGACGTACGACTATACGCCGCTATACAACGAACTGTTGTCCCAGGCCGGGCATTCGCTCAAGGTGGTCGCTTCCGCCTCGCTGTTTGGCCTGGCGCTGGCGCTGGGCTGCGCTGCCTACATTGCGCGCCGCGTTTCGGCGCCGCTTGCGCAGCTGACGCAGGCGGCCCTCCAATTGGCGCAGGGCCGGCGCGACGTTACCGTCGCATCCGATTCGCAAGACGAGATCGGCGAGCTGGCCACCGTCTTCAACGCCATGAGCGCATCCCTGCGGGTTTCGGAAGCCAACCTGGAACGCCGGGCCAATGAGCTGCTGCACGCCAACCAGGCGCTGCACCTGCGTGAACGCGCTATCGAATCGAGCTTCAATGCAATCATCATTGGGGACCTCACGCGGCCCGGCTTCCCGATCGAATACGTGAATCCGGCCTTTGAACGCATCACCGGCTACAGCGCAAGCGAGGCGCTGGGCATGGACGCGGATTTCCTGGCCGGCGAGGACGCCGAGCAGCCGGCCCTGATGGAACTTCGGATCGCGCTGCGCGAACGGCACGAGGCGCACGTCGTGGTGCGCAGCTACCGCAAGGACGGAACCCGAATGTGGAACGAGGTCTACTTCGCCCCGGTGCGCGCGGTCGAGGGAGCGCCGCAGCATTACGTCGCCATCTTTAACGACATCACCGACGCCCGCAACGACGCCGAGCAGTTGGCGCGCCAGGCACAGTTCGACACGCTCACCGGCCTGGCCAACCGCAATCTGTTGATGGACCGCCTGAACCAGGCCATTGCGAGTGCGCAGCGGCGCGGCGACAGCATCGTCGTGGCCTTCATCGACCTGGACGGCTTCAAGCTCGTCAACGACAGCCTGGGCCATGAAGTTGGCGACCAGTTGCTGAGGCTGGTCGCAACCCGCCTGCAAGGCTGCGTGCGCGCCAGCGATACCGTGGCGCGCTTTGGCGGCGACGAATTTGTGCTGCTGCTGCTCAACCAGGGCGGCGGCACAACCATATGCGTGGAAACACACATCGCGGAACAGGTGCGCACGCTGGTCGCCAGCATCGCCGCCCCCATGATGTTGGCAGGGAACGACATCAAGATCAGCTGCAGCATCGGTGTGGCCGCTTTCCCGCAGGATGGGCAGGATGCGGATACGCTGATCAAGCACGCCGATACCGCGATGTACCGCGCCAAGGAACTGGGCCGCGACGGCTTCCAGTTCTTCACCGCGGAATTACAACAGCGGGCGGACGACCAGCTCCAGCTTGGCGCCAGCCTGCGACTGGCGCTCGAGCGCGACGAGTTCGAACTGCATTACCAGCCGCAGGTCAGCCTGCGCAGCGGCAAGGTGGTCGGCATTGAAGCCTTGCTGCGCTGGCGCCATCCCGAGCTGGGCCTGGTGGGCCCGGGGCATTTCATCGCCTTCGCCGAGGAGACCGGCCTGATCATCCCGATCGGCGAATGGGTGCTGATGCGCGCCTGCGCGCAGAACAAGGCATGGCAGGACGCTGGCTTGCCCGCGGTGCCGGTCGCGGTCAACATTTCGGCCAAGCAGTGCGCGCAGCACGATCTTGAAGCCGTGGTGCGGCGCGCCCTCGAACTAAGCGGCCTGCCGGCGCGCTATCTCGAGCTGGAACTGACCGAGAGCATCTCGATGGCCGATCCGGACAGGAGCGTGCCCATGATGGAGCGCATGAAGCAGATCGGGGTCGCGTTGTCGATCGACGACTTCGGAACCGGCTATTCGAACATGGGCTACCTGCGGCGCTTCCCGATCGATCGCCTCAAGCTCGACATTTCCTTCGTGCGCGAAATCACGACCGACCCCAGCAGCCTGGCGATCGCCGATGCCATCATTACCATGTCGCACAGCCTGCACCTGGAGGTCGTGGCTGAGGGAGTGGAGACGGAGGGCCAGCTGGCGTTGCTGGCGAACCGCAACTGCGACATTGTCCAGGGTTACTTCTTCAGCAAGCCGCTCGCGGTGCCCCAGTTGGAACAGCTGCTGCGCGACGGACGCCGCTTGCCGGCCAGCCTCACCGCCAGGGCGCCGGATGCCCCGGCACTACTGGTGCTGGACGACGATCCACTCCTGCTGGATTATCTGACCTTGGTGCTCACCAACGAAGGGTATGTGGTCCATGCGACGACCGACCCGCTGCACGCCTTCGAACTGCTGGCCTGCAACCACGTGGCCGTGGTGTTGTGTGACCAGCGCATGCCGGTCATGAATGGCATCGAGTTCCTGAGCCGGGTGCGACGCATGTATCCGGAAACCATGCGCATCATGTTCAGTGCCTTCGACGACTCGCTCGTCACGCGCCAGGCCATCAACAAGGGCGCGGTCTACAAGTTCATCGAAAAATCGAGCCGCCCCGATGAGGTGAAGGAAGTGGTGGACAGCGCGTTCCGCCTTTACCTGGACCGGCGCGAGCCGAAGCTGGCCTAACAGGATTTTCTGAAACAGCACCATCGGTGCTGGTGGGCGCACGGTGCACGGATTCGGCCGTGTCTGCTAGACTTGCTCTGTTATTTGAATAGCACGTTATCAATCAAACTGAGTCTCGCCTTTGCCCGAGGAGCACGCGTGCCAAGAACCTTCCTACTACTGCTGATGTCGCTGGTGTTGTTCGGCGCGCATGCGGCCGATTATCCGACGCCGGCCCAGGGCGATTTTGTGCTCCGCGATTTTCATTTCGCGTCCGGAGAAACGATGCCGGAACTGCGCATGCATTATCGAACCCTGGGCAAGCCTGAGCGCGACAGCAAGGGCATGGTCAGGAATGCGGTGCTGATCACGCATGGCACCGGCGGCGCCGGTACCCAGTTCCTGCGCCCCGAGTTTGGCGGCGAACTGTTCGCCGCCGGCGGCTTGCTGGACGCCGCGCGCTACTACATCATCCTGACCGACGGCATCGGCCACGGCCAATCGAGCAAACCGAGCGACGGCTTGCGCGCCCGCTTTCCGCATTACGGTTATCGCGACATGGTCGATGCGCAGCACAGGCTGCTGCTGGAGGGCCTGGGCGTCAATCACCTGAGGCTGGTAATGGGAACGTCGATGGGCGGCATGCAAGCCTGGTTATGGGGCGAGCGTTATCCCGACTTCATGGATGCGCTGATGCCGTTGGCCAGCCTGCCGACGCAAATTGCCGGGCGCAACCGGGCATGGCGGCGGGTGGTGATCGATGCGATCCGCAACGACCCCGACTGGAAGGGCGGCAATTACAGCGCCCAGCCGCAAAGCCTGCGCTCGGCGCTGCAGATGTTGTATCTCATGGGCAGCAATCCGGTGTTGCGTCAACAGCAGACGCCGACGCTGGCCAGCACCGATGCCGCGCTCGATGTCGCGACGGCGGCAGGTCTCAAGAATACCGACGCCACCGATCTGCTGTACCAGCTGGAAGCCTCGCGCGACTACGATCCAGGCCCGGATCTTGAAAAAATCAGGGCGCCGCTGCTGGCCGTCAATAGTGCCGATGACCTGATCAACCCGCCCGAACTGGGCGTGCTGGAGCGCGAGATCAAGCGCGTCAGGAACGGCCGCGCCGTCCTGCTGCCGCTTTCGCCCGATAGCCGCGGCCACGGCAGTCACACCGTGGCGGTTTTATGGAAGCCGTATTTGCAGCGCTTATTAACCGACAGCGAGAAGTAAATCCTGATGCGCCATTCACTTCTATTCAGTCTCGCCTTGGTTTTCACCTCGCCGCTGCTGGCCGCCGAGCATACCCTGCTGGCTACGCCGTCGACCGTGGCCTGGGGCTACTATTCCGGCATGTCGACACCGGCGCTGACGGTCCGCTCGGGTGACACGGTACGCATGCAGACGCTCTCGACCTGCGGTTCACCGCAACAAATGATGAGCCGGGGCGTCAAGCGGGAAGATATCCCGTCGTACACCGATGCCATCTACAAAGAGGTGAAGGACAAGGGCCCTGGCGGACACATCCTGACCGGCCCGGTTGCCATCGCCGAGGCGGAACCGGGTGACGTGCTCGAGGTGCAGATTCTCGCGGTGGACGTGGATGTCAATTTCGCCTGCAACGGCTTTAGCGTCGGGAAGGGATTCCTGCCGATGGAGTATCCCTACAGCCGCTCGAAGATCATTCCGCTCGATCGCCAGAAAATGATCGCGCAGTTCGCGCCGCAGATCCAGATTCCACTGCATCCCTTTTTTGGCAGCATGGGCGTCGCGCCTGCCGGCGGCAAGATCGACAGCGCGCCGCCATTTGCCCATGCCGGCAACATGGACAACAAGGAGCTGGTTGCCGGCAGCACGCTGTTCATTCCCGTCGCGGTCAAGGGGGCGCTGTTCCAGGCTGGCGACGGCCATGCCGCGCAGGGAAACGGCGAGGTCGATATCACCGCGCTTGAAACCTACCTCAGCGGAACCTTCCGCTTCATCGTGCACAAGGACAAGCACCTGGTCTGGCCGCGCGCCGAAACGCCGGAATACTATATCTCGATGGGGTTCAGCAAGGATCTGAAGGAAGCAACCGAACACGCGCTGCGCGACATGATCGACTTCCTGGTGGTGGAAAAGCACATGAGCCGCGATGACGCTTACATGCTCTCGAGCGTGGCGGTCGATCTGAACATCACGCAGCTCGTCGACGGCAATGTGGGCGTGCATGCGATGTGTCCGAAGAGGATTTTCACCGCAGCCACTGCCCACTGAGCCTGCCCAGCATCGCAGAACCGGCCGCTGGCCAGGGGATGCAGGGTCAGCAACCCGACAAATATGCTCAGGCTCAGCGCCGCGGGGAGCAGGAGCCAGGCAGAGCCTTTGCCGCTGATCCACAAGAGGGGAAGGTAACAACCGAGCAGCTCTGCGAATGCGGTCGCGAGGAACAATCCGAAGGTGCGAAGGATGGCTGGGTGTCGATGTTTTTCTCCAATGGGGACGCCCGGCGGGGTTGATTGCCGCGCCCGGCGCCTTGCTTACTTGACCCGCTGCTTTTCAAGCTTGCGCGCCAGCGTACGGCGGTGCATGCCCAGCCGCCGCGCAGCCTCCGAAATATTGAAGTCGGTTTCGGCCAGCACCGCATGGATGCGTTCCCACTCGAGCNNGCGCGTGCAGCATCTGCACGCGCCCGGCATGACCACGCTCAAGCCGGACCGACAGGCGCTCGAAGGGGGGCGCCTTCCAGCGTCCGGCTGATGCAGTCAGTACGATGCACCCTCGCCCGCTGCAGACCATGTGGTTTCCCAATCCTGGAATTGCGAGGCCGGCATTGGCATGCTGATGAGATAGCCTTGCGCGACATCGCACCCCAGTGCCGCGAGGCGTTGCCAGATCGGCTGGCTTTCCACCCCTTCGGCGACAATCTTCAGGCCGAGGTTATGCCCAAGTTCGATGGTGGAGCGCACGATGACGGCCGAATCGCCGCTTGCCACCATCGGAATGACAAACGATTGGTCGATCTTGACTGCGTCCACCGGCAATTTTTGCAGATAACTCAGGCTGGATTGACCAGTGCCGAAGTCGTCGATGAACAGCTGAACGCCCAATCGCTTCAGGCGCGTCAGCGTCTCGAGAGCATCGGCCGGGTCCACCATCAGGGCGCTTTCTGTCAACTCGAATTGGATCAACTCCGGCGCAATGCCCGATGTGGAGAACAAGCCGCGGACCCGGTTGACCAGCCCGGCATCATAGAGATCGAGCGCCGACAGGTTGATCGCCAGTGGGCGATTTTGCCCGGCCTGCAGCCACGCATGGCTTTGACGGAAGGCCGCTTCCATCACCCAGGTTGTAAGCGGTGTGATCATTCCGGCTTGTTCGGCCAGCGGGATGAATTCGGTTGGCGAGATCATGCCTTTCCGCGGATGCTGCCAGCGGACCAGCGCTTCGGCGCCGCACACGCGGCGCGACGCCACGTCCACCTTCGGCTGGTAATACAACAGCAGTTCGTCGTGCGCGACGGCCCGGTGCAAATCGCCCATCAGCGACAGGCGGCGGGTATTTTTCTTTTCCTGTCCGCCCGTGTACATGGCGTAGCCGGCGCGCCCCGGCTTGGCCTGGTGCACGGCGGCGTTGGCACGCCGGATCAGGGCATCCGCGCCGCTCGCGTGGTTCGGGAACAGTGCAATGCCGATGCCGATCCGCGCATCGAGCATGAGGCCCGATACCTCCACCGGCTGATGCAGTGTATTCACTAAGCGCCGCGCAACCTCGATCGCCTCTTGGGCGCCGGCAGCCGGCAACAGCAGCGCGAATTCCGCTTCGCCGACCCGCGCCAGCGTTTCATTTTCCTGGGCGATGTGCGCCAGGCGCCGGCCAAGTTCCTGCAGCAGTTCATCGCCCGCAGCGTAGCCCAGCACTTTGTTGATTTCATTGAAGCGGCCGACTTCCAGGTGCAACAGCGCCAGCGAGCGATGCTGCTGCCTGGCCGTTTTTATGGCGCTGTTCAGGCCTTCCAGTAGCAGTGTGCGATTGGGCAATCCCGTCAGGGTATCGTAGTACGCCAGGCGCGCAATGGTGGCTTGCGCGGCGCGATGCTGCACGCGTGTGCGCAAATTGGCGATGCCGTACGCCAGGTCGTCCGCCAGTTCGTTGAGCAGTCTGACTTCGGCCTCATCGAAGGCATCGGGTTCGGCCGCGGCCATGGACAAGGCGCCGAGCATCTCGCCTTCTACGCGCAGTGGAAAAGCTGCCGCTGAAGCGTAACCATTCTCGAGCGCACTGGCGCGCAAACCGGCATACGCCGGACCCGCATAGGCTGGATCGGTGAAGATGTGCCTGCCGACGATGGGTTTTCCGGTGCGGATCGCAGTGGCGGTCGCGGTGTGACCACGTTCTGTATCGGCCCAGGTGAAATTACCCGCTTCCAGAAATCCTGCTCCGAAGCCAACCTTCGCGACCCAGCGCAGGCTCTTTTTCGCATCATGTACCGCGTAACCGACGGCAGCTACCCGGTAGCCGCCCTTTTCCACGATGACCCGGCACATGGCGTGCACCAGTTCCTGCTCGTCCGACGCCCGCAGCAAAGTCTGGTTGCCGGCGCTCAACGTCGTCAGGGCGCGGTTGATGCGCGCGCACTCTTCCAGACTGCGCGCTATTGCAGGGTTAGCACCGCTGCCAGCCGGGTCATCGGCGGTGGATGTCATGAAGCCCACTCCAACACTCTGAACTGTTTGATTATACGCCACGCCTGGGGTGCGTTTGCCCAGGCGTTCGCTTCAGTGGAGGCGGGCGACTGCTGCCGCGCTGCGGGCGGCGGCGAAGCGAAATGCGCCGGCAATTACCCGGCCAGCCTGCTGGCGCAGGCGCCAGATTGTTAATGCCTACCTCGTGTTCGAACACGGCAGGGATCTTACTTGACCCGCTGCTTTTCGAGCTTGCGCGCCAGCGTACGGCGGTGCATGCCCAGCCGCCGAGCAGCCTCCGAAATATTGAAGTCGGTTTCGGCCAGCACCGCATGGATGCGTTCCCACTCGAGCGTCTTGATCGAGGTCGGCCGCTCGGTCAGCGCGAGGTCGGTGCTGCCGCCGACATGGCCGAAGGCGGCCTCGATGTCGTCGGTGTTCGACGGCTTGGCCAGGTACTGGCAGGCGCCCAGCTTGACCGCTTCCACCGCGGTGCCGATACTGGCGAACCCGGTCAGCACGACGATCAGCATCGCCGGGTCATGCGCGTGCAGCATCTGCACGCAGGCCAGTCCCGACATGTGGCCGGTCAGCTTCAGGTCCACCACCGCGTACTGCGGCGAATGGTGCTGGAGCAGTGCGCGTGCCTCGTCGTAATTGGCTGCGAGCAAAACCTGATACTGCCGCCGCTCGAACGAACGGCCCAAGGTGCGCGCAAAGGCGGCATCGTCCTCGATGATCAGAAGCAGGCGGTCAGGCGGCATCAAGCGGCTCCCTGGCAAGCGCGATCGCCGACAGCGGCAGCTTGATGCGCACCGACGCGCCACCTTCGTCGCGGTTGCGCGCGCTGACGGTGCCGCCCAGGGTGCGCGCGACATTGACGACGAGGAACAGGCCGAGGCCGCCGCCAGGGCGCCCCTTGGTCGACTGATAGGGCTTGCCGAACTGGTCCAGCATGCCGGGCGCGAATCCGCGGCCGGCGTCGGTCACGACCAGGGTCAGCGAATCGCCGTCGCGGGTCGCGTCCAGGTGCACCCATTGCGGCGACGCTTCCAGTGCGTTGTCGAGGACGTTCCAGATCATCTGCTTGAGGGTCGAATCGGAGACCACGGCCAGGTCGTGCTCGATCCTGTTTTCATAGATAAACGACACGATGCTCCGGCTGGCGCGCCATTCCGCGACCAGTTGGTCGAGGAAGACCTTGACCGTGGTCTTCACCGACGATTCGCCGCGCGCTTCGCCGGCGGACAGCAGGATGCCGCTGACGATGGATTTGCAGCGCATCAACTGCGCCTGCATTTCGCCGATTTCCGCCAGCAGTTCCGGATTCTTGCTGAACTCGGGCATCCGCCGCCAGTCGCCCAGAATCACCGCCAGCGTCGCCAGCGGCGTGCCCAGCTCGTGCGCCGCGCCAGATGCGAGCAGGCCCATCCGTACGATGTGTTCTTCTTCGGCTGCGCGCTGGCGCAGGTCGGCCAGTTGCGCATCGCCGGCGCGCAGGTTGCGGTTGATGCGGGTGAGGAAAATGACCAGCAGGGCGGCTGTCACCACGATGCTGATCAGGATGCCCTGGATGTACAGGCTGGAGATTCCGCGCCCATGGTCGAAGGGCAGCGGCAGGGGTTTGGCGAACAGCGCCAGCCCGGCCACGCACACCCCGGTGATCGCGACGATGGTCCAGGTGGACCAGGGTTGCAGCAGCACCGCGGCCAGGATCACCTGCAGCAGGTAGAGGAACACGAACGGATTGCTCACGCCGCCGCTCAGGTACAGCTGGGCGGTCAGGCTGAACACGTCGACCAGCAGCGCCAGGAACAGCTGGCGGTTGTCGACGGTACGCTGCTCGTGCCAGCGCAACTGGCTGAAGATGTTGAAGGCGATCAGGCAGGCCAATACCCGCAGCATGCCCGGCAGCGGAAGCTGGACCCCGAATCCCAGGGTCACGGTGGCGATCGTCGTAATCTGGCCGACGACGGCGATCCAGCGCAACTGGATTAGCTGCTGCATGTTCCTGTAGCCGGCGGCATGCTCGAGATTCACCGCTCCCGCCGGTTGGTTCACGCCGCGTCCTCGTTCGATAGTCCCATGCTCAGTCTGTCACCTTGGTTCGTTTCAATGCTTCCCCCGGTCGCGCGCCACCAACACGCAGGCGCCGGCCGCCATCAAGGCCATGGCGAACCAGGTGAGGGCATACACCAGATGGTTATTGTTGAAGGATACCACCGCCAGGCCGCCGACCGGGGCCACGGCCGCGTTGCCAGGGGGCGCCATGGCTGCCTGTGCGGCATCCTGGTCGACGAAGTAGGGCGCGACGTGGGGCAGTCCGCGCGCCGCGGCGATCGCCTGCGTGTCGCGCGAATACCAGCGCTCATGGAGCGGGTCGTTCTGGCGCAGGAAGCCGCCGCCGGGTTCGCTCATGCGCAGCAGGCCGGTGACCCCGGCGCCGCTGGCAATACCGGAGCCGGCCGGTTTCGCCGAGGCGGGCACGAAACCGCGGTTGACCATCACGATCTCGCCATCGTCGCTGCCGAACGGCGCCAGCACCCAGTAGCCGCTGCCAAGTGCGGTCGAAGCCAGGACCAGCGTAGCGGGCGTATCGAGAAAGCGCCCGCGCAGGCGGACGTGGAGATATTCGTCGCGGTCCTTGCTCAGCCGCGCCCAGTCGGCACGGGCCGGCGCCGCGGCCGGCGCAGCGTGCACCCGTTGATCGACCCGCGCAATCAGCGCGGTTTTCCATTGCAGGCGCTGGAGCTGCCAGGTTCCCAGCGCGACGAATCCGGCGCACAGCAGCGCCGCGCAGGCTGCCGCGAGCAGGCGCGCACCAGCCGTCCGCCCGCGCTGCGGACCGGTCATGGAGTGTCGTGGTGCGTCATCTCCGACATCATGCCCGGCATCATGTTGTGATTCATATGGTACATGACCCAGATCGAACCGCTCATCATGATCACCACCACCATCACCGTGAACAGCATCGCCAGCAACGACCAGCCTCCTTCCGCCTTGCCGTTCATGTGCAGGAAGTAGATCATGTGCACGACAACCTGCACGGCGGCTAGGCCCAGCAGGACGAAGCCGGCCGTGCCGGAGTTGTTGAACACCTTGCCCATCACCAGCCAGAACGGGATGGCGGTCAGGATCACCGCCAGCACGAAGCCGGTGGCGTAGCCGCGCAGGGTGGAGTGCGGGGCGTGGTCGTCGTGGTGGCCGTGTCCGGCCGGGTCCTTATGCGCGCTCATGGCAGCACTCCCATCAGGTAGACAAAGGTGAACACGCCGATCCAGATGACGTCGAGGAAGTGCCAGAACATGGACAGGCACATCAGCCGGCGGCCGTTCTCCGGCGTCAGCCCGTGTTTGCCGAGCTGGAACATCAACGTGACCAGCCAGATGATGCCGAAGGTGACGTGCAGGCCGTGCGTGCCGACCAGCGCGAAGAACGCGCTCAGGAACCCGCTGCGCTGCGGACCGGCGCCTTCGTGGATCAGGTGGACGAATTCGTACAGTTCGAGGCCGATGAACCCGGCGCCCAGCAGGCCGGTGACGGCCAGCCACACCAGCGTGGCGCGCAGCTTGTGCTTTTGCATTTCGAGCATCGCGAAGCCGTAAGTGATCGACGACAGCAGCAGCAGCGAGGTATTGACGGCCACCAGCGGCAGGTCGAACAGCTCGGCGCCGGACGGACCGCCGGCGTAGTTACGGCCCAGTACCGCGTAGGCGGCGAACAGGCAGGCGAAGACCAGGCAGTCGCTCATCAGGTACAGCCAGAACCCCAGCAGGGTGCCGTGTTCAGGGTGATGCTCGAGGACGTAGAAACGCGCGCTCTGGTCGGCCGGCGCGGCGGCCATGGAAAGGTTGGTCATATCAGGCATGGCTATCGAGTAAGAGCGTGCGGGCGTTCTCCGTGCGTGTCACGTCGGCCGCAGGAATGTAATAGTCGCGTTTGTAGTTGAAGGTGTGCGCGATGGTGGCCGCGATCATCGCGATCATTCCCGCGCCCGCCAGCAGCCACATCTGCCAGATCAGCGCGAAGCCGACCGCGGCGCTCAGGGCGGCGATCACGAAACCGGCGCCGGTGTTCTTCGGCATGTGGATTGGCGTGAATCCCGTGCGCGGACGCTGGTACTGGCTGGCCTTCATGTCGGCCCAGGTGTCGTTGTCGAACACCTTCGGCGTGAACGCGAAGTTGTAGTCCGGCGGCGGCGAGGAGGTCGACCATTCGAGGGTACGGCCGTTCCACGGGTCGCCGGTGACGTCGCGCAGCTCGTGGCGACGGCGGTAGCTGACCGCAAACTGCACCAGCATCGAGACGATCCCGAACAGGACCAGCACGGCGCCGAACGCGGCAACGATAAACCAGATCCGCAGCGACGGGTCTTCGAAATGGCTCACGCGGCGGGTCACGCCCATCAGGCCCAGCACGTAGAGCGGCATGAAGGCGAGGTAGAAGCCGATGACCCAGAACCAGAACGAGCACTTGCCCCAGAATTCGTCGAGCTTGTAGCCGAAGGCCTTCGGGAACCAGTAGTTGATGCCGGCGAACAGGCCGAACAGCACGCCGCCGATGATCACGTTGTGGAAGTGCGCGATCAGGAACAGGCTGTTGTGCAGCACGAAGTCGGCCGACGGCACCGCCAGCAGCACGCCGGTCATGCCGCCGATGACAAAAGTGATCATGAACGCGATGGTCCACATCATCGGCAGCTCGAAGCGGATGCGGCCGCGGTACATGGTGAACAGCCAGTTGAAGATCTTGGCGCCGGTCGGGATCGAGATGATCATCGTGGTGATGCCGAAGAACGAGTTGACGCTGGCGCCGGAGCCCATGGTGAAGAAGTGGTGCAGCCAGACCAGGTAGGACAGGATCGTGATCACCACGGTCGCGTACACCATCGAGGTATAGCCGAACAGGCGCTTGCCGCAGAAGGTCGAGACGACTTCCGAGAAGATGCCGAAGGCCGGCAGGATCAGGATGTAGACTTCCGGGTGGCCCCAGATCCAGATCAGGTTCACGTACATCATGGCGTTGCCGCCCATGTCGTTGGTGAAGAAGTGGGTTCCCGCCATGCGGTCGAGCGACAGCATGCCCAGCACGGCGGTCAGCACCGGGAAGGCGGCCACGATCAGCACGTTAGTGCACAGCGAGGTCCAGGTAAATACCGGCATCTTCATCAAGGTCATGCCGGGCGCGCGCATCTTGACGATGGTGGCGATCAGGTTCACGCCCGACAGCAGGGTGCCGACCCCGGCGATCTGCAGCGACCAGATGTAATAGTCGACGCCGACGTCCGGACTGGCCAGGATGCCCGACAGCGGCGGATAGGCCAGCCAGCCGGTGCGCGCGTATTCGCCGACGAACAGCGACACCATCGTCAGGGCGCCGCCGAACGCGGTCATCCAGAAACTGAAGTTGTTCAGGAACGGGAAGGCGACGTCGCGCGCGCCGATCTGCAGCGGCACCACGTAGTTCATCAGCCCGGTCACCAGCGGCATCGCGACGAAGAAGATCATGATCACGCCGTGCGCGGTGAAGATCTGGTCGTAGTGGTGCGGCGGCAGGAAGCCGGCCGAATCGCCGAACGCGAGCGCCTGCTGGGCGCGCATCATCAGCGCGTCGGCGAAGCCGCGCAGCAGCATCACCAGGCCGAAAATGATGTACATGATGCCGATTTTCTTGTGGTCGATGCTGGTGATCCAGTCGCGCCACAGGTTGCCCCAGAGGCGGTAGCGGGTCACTGCGCCGAACACGGCAAGGCCGCCCAGCGCGACCATGATGAAGGTGGCCAGCAGGATCGGCTCGTGGTAAGGAATGGCTTCCCAGCTCAGCCGGCCCAGCAGCAGCCCGGTAGCTTGATTATCGTGTGGCATTGGATTTCTTTACTGAATTGGATGGCGTGGCGCAAATTTCCGCGGAGGCGACGGCGAGCAGGCCTGGCGCCAGGTGGTTCGCGTTGCGGCGGGCGTCCTGGGCCATCATCTGGCCCATGCAGACGGCCCCCGGCGCGACGCAGCGTTCGACGACCGCATCGAACAGGTCGCCAGCGACGCTGCCGTAGCGGCGCACCGCCTCGCGCTGGCTCGGCTTCTCGAGTGCCAGGTAGCCGGTACGGTCGAGCGTGGCGCCGCCGGCCTTCACCGATTTCACCCAGGCGTCGAATCCGGCCGCGTCCTTGCCGTGGAACTTGAAGCGCATGTCGGAAAATCCGGCGCCGCTGTAGTTGGCCGAAAAGCCCTCGTAGTCGCCCGGCTTGTTGATGACCGCGTTCAAGGTCGTCTGCATGCCCGGCATCGCATAGATCTGGCCGGCCAGCGCCGGGATATAGAACGAGTTCATCACGGTGGAGGCGGTGATCTTGAAGCGCACCGGCACGTCGACCGGCGCGACCAGTTCATTCACCGTCGCGATGCCTTGTTCGGGGTAAATGAACAGCCATTTCCAGTCGAGCGCGACCACTTCCACCACCAGCGGCTTGGTGCCTGCAGGAATGGGGCGGGCGGCATCGAGGCGCTGCAGGGGACGGTACGGATCGAGCAGGTGCGTGCTGATCCAGGTGATCAGGCCAAGCGCGATGATGATCAGCAGTGGGGCGCCCCAGATCACCAGTTCGAGGCGGGTGGAATGGTCCCAGTCGGGCGTGTAGGTCGCCTTGCTGTTGTTTTTCCGATAGCGCCATGCGAAGATTACCGTCAACGCGATCACCGGGACGATAATCAGCAGCATCAGCAGGGTGGAGACGACAATCAGGTGCGCTTGTTGGCTGGCAATGTCGCCGGACGGCTTCATGACCACGGTGTTGCAAGCGGATAACAGAACAAGTGGCAAAAGCAGCAACCCGCGACGAGCAAGGTGGGAATTCATGCGATAGTTTGCGTAGGGAATGGGCGGATAACATGACTTTATATTGTTGGGTCCGCCCGCGCGATTGGACAAATTGTCCTACCCCAGCGCTGGCGGCGCGGTAAGCTGTTGGAAATACATAAATAAACGAAGTAGGAGACCTTCTCGATGTCCAGTCTGAACCCACCTGCCGGCACGCCGGCCGAATTTCCTTCCATAGGCGCCGATGCGCGCAGGCTCAACGCCGACCATTCCGCGATCGCCCCGGGCGAGATCGCCGTCGGCGTGGTCATCGGGCGCGCCTCGGAATATTTCGACTTCTTTGTGTATGCCATTGCGTCGGTGCTGGTGTTCCCGTCGGTATTTTTCCCGTTCGCGGACCGCCTCGACGGCACGCTGTACGCATTTGCGATTTTTTCCTTTGCCTTTATTGCAAGGCCGATCGGGACGGCGATCTCGATGGCGATCCAGCGCCGCCTGGGACGCGAAGCCAAGCTGACGATCGCCCTGTTCCTGCTCGGGGTGTCGACCGCCGGCATCGCATTCCTGCCAACCTATTCGCAATTGGGGATGACCTCGATCGTGCTGCTCTCGCTGCTGCGGGTCGGACAGGGCCTGGCGCTGGGCGGCTCGTGGGACGGCCTGCCGTCCTTGCTGGCGCTGAATGCGCCGCCCAACCGGCGCGGCTGGTACGCGATGCTGGGCCAGCTGGGCGCCCCCGTCGGGTTCATCGTTGCCGCCGGCGTATTCTGGTACCTGCTTTCCAACCTGGACAGCACCGACTTCCTCGCATGGGGCTGGCGCTACCCGTTTTATGTCGCGTTCGCCATCAACGTGGTGGCGCTGTTCGCCCGCTTGCGGCTGATCTCGACCAATGAATACGCGCGTTTGCTGGAAGAGCAGGAACTGCAGCCGACACCGTTTGGCGAAATGACGCGCTTCCAGGGACGCAACGTGGTCATCGGCGCACTCGCGGCGCTGGCCAGCTATGCCTTGTTCCACCTGGTGACCGTGTTCCCGCTCTCCTGGATCAGCCTGTACTCGCCACGTTCGATCACCGGCTTCCTCGAGATCCAGATGATGGGCGCGGCGCTGACGGCCGCCGGCGTGGTCGCCTCCGGCCTGATCGCCGACCGGTTCGGCAGGCGTACCACGCTGGGCGCACTGGCGGCGCTGATTGCGGTATTCAGCTTTTTCGTACCGTGGTTGATGAACGGGGGCGATGCCGGACAAAATGCGTTCATCCTGCTTGGTTTTACCTTGTTGGGCTTGTCGTACGGACAGGCGTCCGGCGCGGTCACGGCAAATTTCCCCGCAAGGTATCGTTACACCGGCGCCGCCGTGACGTCCGACCTGGCATGGCTGGTCGGCGCCGGTTTCGCGCCGCTGGTGGCGCTGGCGGTGGCGGCGAACTTTGGACTGGTTTATGTCGGGGTGTATTTGCTGTCGGGCGCGGTGTGTTCCATGGCCGCGCTGAGCCTGAACCGGGCGCTGGACATTCGCGACTAGCGCGGGGGCGTGGTCACCCTGACCGCATATCTGTGCAGCGTCGGGCGCTTTTCTTGAGCCTGCCTGCAATCATCTTCAGGAGGAAAGCATGTCGGGCTACAGCATCAATATCGAGCAAAAGACGCTTGCGGGCAACAATTTCCGCGAGGTCCTGTACACAACGCAGCGGAGCCAGCTGGTCATCATGACCTTGCAGCCGGGCGAAGAAATCGGTATGGAACATCATGAGGGCCATGACCAGTTCATCCGGGTCGAACAAGGCGAAGGTGTTGCGATACTCGACGGCGAGAAACATGCGCTGCAAGATGGCGTAGCAGTGGTGATCCCCGCCGGCACCGAACACAATGTGATCAATACCTCGACCACATCGGCCTTGCGGCTCTACACGCTTTACACGCCACCGGAGCATCCGCACGGCATCATCCATCGCACCAAGGCGGAAGCGGACGAGTATGAGAAGCAGCACGGGCACTGAGGCTAGCCGTCAGCTGCCATGCGGCGCGAGTTGGCATCGGTACGGAACAGGATCGGCCGGGTTTGCTGCTGTTCTGCAGCTTGCTGCGTGCGTTGCGCATGCATGACAATGGCCTGTACCTCGGCGTGCTGGGGCGACTTGGCGCATACGGGATCGGCGTTTTCCGCATCGCCGGTCAGCGCGTAGGCCTGGCAGCGGCAGCCGCCGAAATCGATGTCTTTTTCGGGACAACTACGGCAAGGCGCTTTCATCCACGCATCGCCGCGGTAGCGGTTGAAGGCGCCGCTGGCGTACCAGATATCGCGCACGCTGTAGTCGCGCACGTTGGGGAAGGCGATCCCGGGCAGCGAGCGGGCGGCATGGCAAGGCAGGGCCGCGCCGTCCGGCGCAATGCCGAGGAACACCGAGCCCCAGCCGTTCATGCAGGCCTTGGGCCGCTCCTCGAAATAGTCGGGCACCACGAACAGGATCCGCACCTTGTTGCCAATCCGGGCGCGGTATTCGTTGACCACGGCCTCGGCACGCACCAGCTGTTCGCGGGTCGGCATCAGCTGCGCCCGGTTGGCCAGGCCCCAGCCGTAATACTGCGTGTTGGCCAGTTCGAGGTATTCGACGCCCATCTCGAGCGCCATCTCGATGATCCGGCCCACGTGGTCGAGGTTGAAACGGTGCAGCACCACGTTGAGCACCATCGGATAGTCGTACTGCTTGATCAGCCTGGCAACGCGCGATTTCAGGTCGAACGTCTTGGTGCTCGACAGGAAATCGTTCATCTCCCGGGTCGAGTCCTGGAACGACAGCTGGATATGGTCCAGCCCGAGCTCTTTCATGCGCGCCAGCCTGGTCTCCGTCAGGCCGATCCCGGAGGTGATCAGGTTGGTGTAGAACCCGAGGCGGCGGCCCTCGCCGACCAGCTGTTCAAGGTCGTCGCGCAGCAGCGGCTCGCCACCCGAGAACCCGAGCTGGGCCGCACCGAGCTGGCGCGCCTGGCGCATCACGTCGAACCATTGCTCGGTGCTCAGTTCGGTGCGGTCGTGCGCGTAGTTGAGCGGGTTGTAGCAGAACGCGCAGTGCAGTGGACAGCGGTAAGTCAGCTCGGCGAGCAGCCAGAGCGGCGCGGCAATCGGCGGGCGGGGCGTTGGACCGTTCATGTCCATCGGCTCAGCAGATCCAGCCGCGTTCGTTTGCGGCCCGCAGGAAATCATCGACATCGTCGCGCAGGCCGCAGGCGCCAAACGCCTGTTCGAGCTCCTCGGCGATGGCCAGCGCGCTGTGCTGGCCATCGCAACGTTTCAGGATTTCAGCCGCGCTCTGGTTCAGCTTGACCATTCCTTCCGGATACAGCAACACATAATTGTTTTGAGTCTCTTCCCACTGCATGCGAAACAGGCGGGACAGGGCGGGTTTGTCGGGGACAGTGTTCATCGTGGGCGCCTGGCGGTTAAGGGTAAGCTTTTTCGATTGCGTCGAGCATCGACCACAAGATGTCGAGCTTGAATTGCAGGATCTCGAGCGCGCGCTCCTGCTGCGCACGGCTGGTGAAATGCCCGAGCGTCACTTGGAGGCCATGTTCGACGTCGCGCTCGGCCAGCGAAATGCGGCTGCGGAAATACTGCAAGCCAGCCGGGTCGATCCAGCCGTAGTGGGCGGGCCAGTTGGACAACCGGTCCTTGTGGATCTGGGGCGCGAACATTTCGGTCAGCGACGAACAGACCGCCTCTTGCCACGGCGCCTGCCGCGCGAAGTTGACGTAGGCATCGACCGCGAAGCGCACGCCCGGCACCACGAGGCGCTGTGACCACAGCACCTCTCGCTCGATGCCCACCGCTTCGCCGAGCCGGACCCAGGCTTCGATGCCGCCCTCGTTATCGTCCCAGCCGTCGTGGTCGAGGATGCGGCGCACCCATCTGCGGCGCGTTTCGCGGTCCGGGCAATTGGCGATGATCGCGCCGTCTTTCTGCGGTATGTTGACCTGGTAATAAAACCGGTTGGCGACCCAGCCGCGGATCTGGTCTGCGCGCAGCAGGCCGCTGTTCATCTTCACGTTGAACGGATGGTGGATGTGGTAGCCGGCGCCGCGTGCGCGCAATTGCGCTTCGAATTCGGTGCGGCACCAGCGCGGTGCTAAGGTCATAAGGCTATCTCCATGCCGTCGAACGCCACTTCGATGCCGTGGCGCGCCAGGATCGCACGCTGTTCGGAGTTGTCGTCCAGGATAGGGTTGGTGTTGTTGATGTGGATGAGCACTTTGCGGCGCGCGCCGATGCGGTCGAGCACGGCGATCATCCCCGTGTCGCCCGACTGGGGCAGGTGTCCCATGTCGGCCGCGCTTTTTTGGGAGAATCCGAGTTCGATCATTTCATCCCCGCTCCAGAAAGTGCCGTCGACCAGTACGCAGTCGGCCAACCGCATGGCGGCCTCGACCTTCGGGTCGATGGCACCCAGGCCTGGCGCATAGAACAGCGACTTGCCGCTTGCCATGTCCTCAATCAGCAGGCCGATGTTGTCGCCGATTTCCGGCCGCTCGCGGTGGGGCGAATACGGCGGTGCTTTGCTGCTCAGCGCGAGCGGCGTAAAGCGGATGCCGTCGATGCCGGGCACTTGCAGCGGCAGCATGGCGGCGCCATCGCCCGCGAGTTGCAATTCATTCCAGCGCACGCCGCAGTAGTGCGACAGCACCGGCGCCAGCGGCAGGCCGGTGTTCAGGTCGCCCCACACCGACGCGGTGCAATAGAGCGGTAATTGTTTCCCCTCCCGCAGCATCAACAGGCCGGTAACGTGGTCGACCTGCGCATCCATCAGCATCACGGCAGCGATGCCGGAGTCGCGCTTGGCCCGCGCCGGCTGCAAGGCCGGCGTGGCGCGGATCTGCGCGAGGATGTCGGGCGAGGCGTTGACCAGCAACCAGTCGATGCCGTTGGCCGACACCGCGATCGACGATTGCGTGCGCGCCGTTGCCGCGACGGCGCCGCTGCGCACACCGGCGCAGTTGCGGCAGTTGCAGTTCCACTGGGGGAAGCCGCCGCCGGCCGCAGAGCCTAATACGATGATTTTCATTGTTCTGTTCAGTAAGGCGGAAACCTTGCCGCGTGGCCGCACGGTTTCCGCACCAACGCTGTGTTAGCGGTTCGCGATATACATCGTGATTTCAAAGCCGAAACGCCAATCGGAAAATTCAGGTTTGCTCCAAGTCATGATCGATCTCCTCAAGAATGAAATTTTGGTGGGGGTGCCGATTGCATGGTCATGGCGCTCAACGGCGAACGCCAGGATCCTTGCAGTCATAAGGGGATAGGCAATATCCGTGCCTTCGTCCGGATGGGAACTCCGCGGGTGCGGGGCAGGCCGCATGGCTGGCAGCCGCGTGCAGGAAGCGGGCGCGCCCCGCGTGGCCTGCTGTACCAGAAATGAACAGGCGGCCATACCGGAATGGCGCACCTGTTGCACATGGGGGCACGCGGGGCATCCGTCGGCCCTGATGTGTGCAGCTGACAGAAGACGCCCCACATCGGTCTTTGCCGGCTCCAAAGCCGACGTTCATTCGGCCATGAATGTGGTTAGCGACGACTAAAGGAAGGTGTTCCGCAGGAAAATGAGGCTTCTGAATGTTTATTGGTATAGTTACGCCAACATTTAACGTGAATATTTTCGGAAAAAAGTATGGAAATTAATAACAGGAGTGGAATTAACGACCAGGATTTGAAGGAGTCAATTAAATTTCTGGAATTTCATGATTATGGAGCGCCTGGGGTAGCGTGTACTTGGTAACGCCTTCTTGTGTTTGCGCTCTTGCCGCTCGTGCTTGCGCGCAAGCAGGCAATTTTCGAGTGAACGACGGGTGTGTCCATATGTCTGACACTTCCTGCCACGGGACTGCCAGGGCAGCCCAAAGCTATCAGCCCGTTTAATTAATTCAATGCTTGCTGTAAAGGTTTTCATGACCAAGTGTGGCTGACAGGGGCGCGCCCATCGCGCGTTTGAAGCAACGGGTCTATGATGGAGGATTCGTTACTGCCGGGCCCTTAAATCATGTCTGTCCGCATCGGTGCCGCGGACGGATAACCACAGGAGCTAGTGATGACCCGCAAGACACCTATCGAGCGCTACCGCAATATCGGCATCAGCGCGCATATTGACGCCGGCAAGACCACGACCACGGAACGTATCCTGTTCTATACCGGCGTCAGTCACAAGATCGGCGAGGTGCACAACGGCGCGGCCATCATGGACTGGATGGAGCAGGAGCAGGAACGCGGCATCACGATCACGTCGGCCGCGACCACCGCCTTCTGGAAGGGCATGGCCGGCAATTTTCCCGAACATCGTATCAATATCATCGATACGCCCGGCCACGTCGACTTCACGATCGAAGTCGAGCGCTCGATGCGCGTGCTGGACGGCGCCGTGATGGTGTACGACGCGGTCGGCGGCGTGCAGCCGCAGTCCGAGACGGTCTGGCGCCAGGCCAATAAATATAGGGTGCCGCGCATCGCGTTCATCAACAAGATGGACCGCGTGGGCGCCGATTTCTTCCGCGTGCAGGAGCAAATTCGCACCCGGCTGAAAGGCGTGGCGGTGCCGATCCAGATTCCGCTCGGGACGGAAGACGATTTCCATGGCGTCATCGACCTGGTCAAGATGCGGGCGATCCGCTGGGACGACGAGACCCAGGGCGTGAAATTCGCCTATGAAGACATTCCGTCCGAACTGCAAGCGACGGCGCAGAAGTGGCACGACCATATGGTCGAAGCGGCGGCCGAGGCGACCACCGAGCTGACCGAAAAATACCTGAACGGCGAGCCGCTGAGCGAGGACGAAATCAAGCAGGGCCTGCGCATGCGCACGATCCGCAACGAGATCGTGCCGATGCTGGCCGGCAGCGCCTTCAAGAACCGCGGCGTGCAGGCGATGCTCGACGCGGTGATCGAATACCTGCCGTCGCCGCTCGACATTCCGGCCATCGCCGGCCATGACGAGCAGGGCAATCCAATCGAACGCCACCCGTCCGACGAGGAGCCGTTCGCTGCGCTGGCATTCAAGATCATGACCGATCCGTTCGTTGGCCAGTTGACCTTCTTCCGCGTGTATTCGGGCGTGGTCAATTCGGGCGACACGGTGTACAACCCGACCAAGGCCCAGCGCGAACGGCTGGGCCGTATCCTGCAGATGCACGCCAACGAGCGCAAGGAAATCAAGGAGGTCTACGCCGGCGACATCGCGGCCGCGGTCGGCCTGAAAGCGGTCACCACCGGCGACACGCTGAGTGCGCCGGACCATGTGATCGTGCTCGAAAAGATGGTGTTCCCGGAACCGGTGATCTCGCAGGCGGTCGAGCCGAAAACCAAGGCCGACCAGGAGAAGATGGGGACCGCGCTGAACCGGCTGGCGATGGAAGACCCGTCGTTCCGCGTGCACACCGACGAGGAATCGGGCCAGACCATCATGTCCGGCATGGGCGAGTTGCACCTGGAGATCCTGGTGGACCGCATGCGCCGCGAGTTTGGCGTCGAGGCCTCGGTGGGCAAGCCGCAGGTGGCGTACCGCGAGACCATCCACAAGGCCGCCGTCGATGTCGAGGGCAAGTTCATCAAGCAATCGGGCGGACGCGGGCAATACGGCCACGTGGTGCTCACGCTCGAACCGCTGGCACCGGGCAAAGGCTACGAATTTGTCGACGCCATCAAGGGCGGCGTGGTGCCGCGCGAGTTCATTCCGGCGGTCGACAAGGGCGTCCAGGAAAGCTTGCGCTCGGGCGTGCTGGCCGGCTATCCGGTGGTCGACGTCAAGGCCACGCTCACGTTCGGCTCCTACCACGACGTCGATTCGAACGAGAACGCGTTCCGCATGGCCGGCTCGATCGCCTTCAAGGACGCGATGCGGC
>CXWL01001715.1_pt1 | contig 22517 bp, 21 predicted proteins | sample 590931 | NCBI WGS metagenome assembly CXWL01 (sample SAMEA3498368, study PRJEB10139) | groundwater metagenome | biome: water well; material: biofilm material | place: Germany | collected 2015-04-27 | reverse complement strand
TGTGTCCAAGGTTAATGAGCCCCTCGAGCGCGCCTACTCCATGGCCAACTACCCTGAGGAGCGTGGCATCATTGTGCTCAATATTCGCATTTCCACGCCCCCACCACGCACGCAAAATGTACCTCCGGGGAAAATGTCATCCTACCTGTTCGGACTCAAACCGGGCGACAAGGTCACCATCTCCGGGCCTTTCGGCGACTTCTTTGCCCGAGATACCAGCAATGAGATGGTGTTCATCGGCGGTGGTGCAGGGATGGCGCCCATGCGTTCGCATATTTTCGATCAGCTGTGTCGCCTCAAGACCACACGCAAGATGTCTTTCTGGTACGGGGCTCGATCGAAGCGCGAGATGTTCTATGTCGACGATTACAACAAGCTGGCCGCATCGCACGACAACTTCGAGTGGCACGTCGCCCTGTCCGACCCACTTCCAGATGACGATTGGGGCGGCTACACCGGCTTCATCCATAACGTGCTGTATAATGAGTATCTGAAGAGTCATCCGACGCCCGAGGACTGTGAGTACTATCTCTGCGGACCGCCGATGATGAATGCCGCCGTGATCAAGATGCTGGTGGATCTGGGTGTCGAACGGGAAAACATCATGCTCGACGACTTCGGAGGATGACCGTCCATGCATCCCTCCATTCTGCGCCCTCGTGCGTTGATTGCCTTGATCGTGCTGCTGGCTGCCGGTGTTGGCTTCAGCCTGCTGCGTCCTGAGCCGCCTGTCGCAGAGCTGCACATGAGTGGTCGCACCATGGGCACCACCTATAGTGTGAAATACCGTCCCGCCCAGGACACTCCGTCGCTGAAGGCTATGCAGATAGAAGTTGACGCTTTGCTGGCCGAGATCAATCACACCATGTCCACCTACGACCAGGAATCGGAACTGTCCCGCTTTAACCGTCTGCGCACCACGGACTGGGTTTCCGCATCCGCTTCGCTACTTGCCGTGCTCAAAGCTGCGCTCGAAATCGGAGCCCAGAGCGAAGGCGCTTTTGACATCACGGTTGGCCCTCTGGTCAATCTGTGGGGCTTCGGTCCCGAGTTTCATCCGGACCGGATCCCGCTTGAAGCCGAAATCGCCGCTGCGCGCACGCGTAGCGGTCCTGATAAACTGACACTACGTGAGACTCAACCGGCGATACGCAAGCACCGCCCTGATGTATTCCTGGATCTTTCCGGGATAGCCAAGGGGTACGGTGTGGACCGGGTTGCTGAACTCATGACCGCCCACGGCATTGAACATTATATGGTTGAGATAGGTGGCGAGATACGGGTACGCGGGCTCAAAGAGCACGATACACCCTGGCGGATCGCGATCGAGAAACCGTCGCCGGGTGAACGCTCGGTGCACACGATGCTGGCGCTCAGCGACATCGCACTCGCCACCTCGGGCAATTATCGCAACTTTTTCGAAATCGCCGGGCGACGCTATTCCCATACCATTGATCCGACGACCGGATGGCCGGTCGATAATCATTTGGTCTCGGTGACGGTGCTGGCGGATACCAGCATGCGAGCCGATGCCTGGGCCACCGCGTTTCAGGTGTTGGGGCCTGAGCGTGGCATGGCCATCGCCGAACGGCTCAGTCTTCCCGTCCTCTTCATCATCGAACGCGATGGGACATTCGAGGAGCGCGTCTGCTGCGCCTTCGAACGTTACCGTCAACAGGAGATGTCATGACAATTTTCCTGGTGACCTTTGTCGTCATCGGTATTGCCATACTGGCTATGGCGGTGGGTGTACTGGTTGGCCGCCGTCCGATCGGCGGCAGTTGTGGCGGTCTTGAACGCCTTGGGCTGGAGTGCGATGCCGGCTGCGACAAGCCCTGCCCGGAACGTCTTGCCCGTATGCAGTCTCAACGCAGAGAGTAGTCGTCAGAGGGCGTGGACGCACTACCGGTCTCCCTTCTTCGGACCTCACGCTTTTCTTTCTTGCCTGAGTCCCTTTCTGAGCTATTGGGGGTTAATGGGACCGCAGATTCAACTTCCCAGTGCATACTCTTCAGCCCCGTTTAGCCAGCGCGTGAAAGACCTCGTTGGGCGTGTGAAAGCCGAGCGACTTGCGGGGCCGCGCTCCACCTTCGCCTCCGTCGCGTGATGGATTGTGAGAAATCCGTGCCTTTGGAAAGAAGTCTCGGATGAGACCATTCCTGTTCTCGTTCACCCCGCGTTCCCACGCGTGATGATAGGGAGCGGCAAAGAAGACCTGGGCGCGCAGACTCTGGGCGGTTTTCCAGTGTTCGGCGAACTCCTTCCCGTTATCGTACGTGATCGTATGCACCTGGACGCGCAAGGGTTTGAGCCGATACACTGTCGCACGGTGCGTTGCCTAGGCCGTGGGCCGGGACAACCACGCCGTCGGTGAATTTATGCACTGGCTACTTGAGTCCGCGAGATATAAGATATATTGATCTTCTTTAATTGGTCGCCACTGGCTTGAAAGAGGCCGTTATGCCTAACACAATCTTGGTTCCGGTCGACGGCTCGGAGAGCGCGATGCGTGCACTACATCTTGCTGTTGAGCGAGCACGTGAAAAACCACAAGGTCGCGTGCATCTCGTGACTGTGCACTCCCCGCTACGCGTTTACGGCGAAATCCAGGTCTACGTGGGCGACAAGAAAGCAGCGGAAATGGCAGCGCAGCATAATCGCGAGATTCTCGAACCGGCGGAGCAAGTGCTGCGCTCGTCGGGCGTAGCGTTCGCTAGCAGTACGGAGGAAGGCGATACCGCCGAAAAGATTGTGGAGTGCGCCAAGGCAGTTGGGGCCGGCGAAATTGTCATGGGATCGCGAGGACTCGGGCGTATTGCCGGGCTCGTGATGGGCTCGGTCACCACCAAGGTCGTCCATCTGACCCAGATCCCCGTCACGCTGGTCAAATGACTCGGGTTTCGACGCAACATTTCAAGCCAATCGCGCTCATTGAACGGATAACCGGGTGATGGTGATGTCCCCCTTGCATCATCAGTGAAACACAGGCCAGAAATCTCACTGAGTTGTCTTCGACGCATGCTCCGTGGAAAGTTTGCCTTGATTTTCACTCATCTGCCTGTGTAGCTTCTGGTTTCGTTTTGATTTTGGGTGTATCTGGATCGTCCGGTTCTCACTTCGAACCACGACCTCTGGATTTCTCATTCGGCGGGACACTGACGATCCCCGTCTGACAATTCCCGATCCACCGTAAAACGAACAATCGTTCTCTCAGCTAACGATGGGGGATTGGGGGTTCGGGGAAAAGTTGGGGATGGGACCCCAACCCCCATTCCATGCCCCCAGGAAATTCAACAAACTTCTCGTCGACAGTCGCCTGATCGGGCGCTTGCACGACGACCGCTTTGCGATGGTAGCGGGCTCGCTCTTTCGCATCGCTATGATTAACGCGAAGCAGGGGGAGCGTCATGCGCCTTGAAGAGCAGAAGATTCCGTCGTCGCGCGCGGGCACTGGCACGCGGCTGGGCATCGCCGGAGCCGCGTTCGCGTTATGGCTCGCCCCGTCGTTCGCTGTCGCGGCGACCGACCCACCCACCGCGTTCGGCATCCCGTTCGATTTCATCTTGTTCGCCCTCACGCTACTCGGTGTCGCGTTGTTCCACCACCACACGCTGCAGGTGGCACTTACTGGCCTCGGAACGATCGCGTTGTACAAATTGGCGTTCACCGGGTTCAAGACCGGCGATGGCCTGCCAGGCTTGGTCAGCCACCTGGGCCATGAGTGGGTCATTCTTTCCAATCTGCTGTGCCTGTTGCTGGGCTTTGCATTGCTGTCCAAGCATTTCGAGGACAGCCATGTTCCCGCGGTGCTGCCGAAGTACTTGCCGGGACAAGCAAAGGGTGCGTTCGCGCTGCTCGCGACGGTGTTCGTGCTGTCCTCGTTTCTCGACAACATCGCCGCGGCGATGATTGGGGGCGCCATGGCACACACCGTCTTTCGCGGCAAGGTCCACATTGGGTACCTCGTCGCGATTGTCGCCGCCTCCAATGCGGGCGGTTCGGGCAGCGTGGTGGGCGACACCACGACCACGATGATGTGGATCGACGGGGTGAGCCCGGTTGACGTACTCCACGCGTATGTCGCCGCGGTGGTCGCACTGGTCCTGTTCGGCATCCCGGCCGCGCTGCAGCAGAACAAGCATTCGCCCTTGATGGCCTATGAGCCCGGTGGCGCGCATGTGGACTGGGGCCGTGTCGGTATTGTGGGGTTCATTTTGGTGGCGGCGATTTCCACCAACGTGTACATCAACTTGGTACACGCCGAGATCGCTGATCATTTCCCCTTCATCGGCGTAGCCGTGGCACTGGCAATCCTAGTCTCGGCGCCGTTACGCAAACCGGATTGGAGTCTGTTACCCGGCGCGACCAAAGGGACGATTTTTCTACTGGCACTGGTCACCTGTGCCTCGATGATGCCGGTGGAAAAATTGCCGGTCGCCTCCTGGCAATCGGCCATGGGGCTCGGGTTCATCTCCGCGGTGTTCGACAACATCCCGCTCACCGCGCTCGCGCTGAAACAAGGCGGCTATGACTGGGGGATGCTCGCCTACACGGTGGGGTTCGGCGGCTCGATGATCTGGTTCGGCTCGTCTGCCGGCGTGGCCTTGTCCAACATGTATCCGGATGCGAAGAACGTCGGTCGCTGGGTGTATCACGGCTGGCATGTCGCGGTCGCGTATGTCATCAGCTTCTTGGTGCTGCTCGCGGTCATGGGCTGGCACCCCACTCCCAAACGCGGCGATCCGCCGGTCACAACGTCTTCTGTTGCCCAACCGGCCGAGACGCCGGTGCACTAGAATCTCTCATCCTTCGTTATCAAAGGGAAATGCAACGGAACCGAAACAGTGGCTGACGCTCATCTGGTTCGGCCTTACGATTCTCGCGGTCATCACGAACATCATCGACAACACGCTCTCTGCCCTGGTCGGTTTCGCGCTGATGGGGCAGGCGAAAGGGAAATATACGTTTTTCGGTCATCTCAAATGGACTCCGGCTATTGCGCTGGGTTATGCCGCCAGTATCGCCGTTCATTTCGCATTGAACGGCGCCCTCTTTCATCCTTAGGGGCCCGCATTTTTCATTCAGACTTCCTGCGATCGCGCTGTCCCCTGTGAGAGGCGGGCGGTTGCGCGAGGACAGATCGTCTCTGACGCGCACGGTCTCCTGCTGCAGCTATTTTCCCCAGCACAACCTGTCCGACTGCCCCGATATGCCTCAGCGGGATCGGCAGCTTGCTGATGGTTCGATGAGGATGAAGGGACAATGTCTTGCGAAGGCGAAGTTCAGGTCCTGCGAACCTATTGGCATTAGGTCTGCATGTTTCATAACGAGGCAGTGGTGTATCGAGAATTGCCCCGTCGGTGAACGGTCGCTTCTGCAAACTGAGCAGTCACGGCACGAGGAGAAATTTCACATGAGCACAAGGAAAGGCAAACGATACGACACATCGTATAAAAAGAAGGAGCATCCCAAGCAAGACCCCTATGCGATCCTCAAGGCCCCGAAAGGGCCGGCAATCTGCCGGAAATGTCTGGCTATTTATGCGGACAAGCGGTGGCACTTCGATAAGGTCCAGGCTCCCAAGCTGGCAACATCCTCTCGCGTGAAGAAACTGGTCTGTCCAGCCTGCCAGAAAATCCGCGACGACTATCCCGAGGGCATCGTCACCCTGACATGGTCAGGTCTGAGGGAGCATGATTCTGAGATCAGGGGGTTGATCGCCAATGTGGAAGCGCGAGCCGTATCGGTCAATCCCCTCGATCGAGTGATGAAGGTCGTCCGGCGCAGGAAAGAATTAGAAATACAGACGACCAACGACCGACTGGCACAGCGCATTGGCCGTGCGCTGGTGCGGTCGTACAAAGGGAAGGCCGTCTATCACTGGGCTCATCGCGATATGATGGTCCGGGTGACATGGCAGGGGCCAGAACCGAAACCGAAGGCCGGGAAATGATGGCGATCGAGAGCCACAAGGTACCTTGGTGCCATGGAGAACCGGACCCGATGCATTCCTGGCGTGGTGGTCTGGCAAAAGAAGACATGGTGGACGTCGTTACCTACATTCGAGCGTTGGCTCCTTTCTGGCCCATCTCCTGATCTGCTAATTGTAGGGGGAAGCTATTGATCAGGTCGAAACGGTCAGTCGGGCTCACCGGGCGACGGCACCGGAAGCATTTCACGGCTGGTTTCAGCAAGTCGGTTCAAACGTGATGGACACTCGAACAAGAGGATGGGCCACATGAACGTGCTCGTGGCAACGGATGGATCGAAGTATGGTCGACGGGCGTTGAACTGGGTGGCCAATCTGCCGTTCGTCGAGCCGGTAAAAGTCATGGCGCTGCATGTGCTGGATCTCCGCACACTTCGCGCGCCACGCGGGCCGTTTCTATCGCGGGCAGACGGCGAGCGGTACCGTCAGAAAGAAATCCAGCGCATGGAGGCGCGCTCGGCCAAAGCTCTCAAGGAAGCCAGACAACAGTTTACATTGCTGAAGCTCAAGGGCGCGGCCCGCAAGGAGCAAGGAGCGGTCGCACCGACGATCTTGAAACGCGCGCCGAAACGGGACGGGCTCCTGGTAGTCGGCAGTCAAGGCCTCGACGCCCTCGACCGCTTCATGCTCGGCAGCGTGTCGACGGAGCTCATTCAGCAGGCGACCTGTCCCGTGCTCGTCGTCAAGGGCGAGGCGGCGCCATTGCGGCGGATTACCTTGGCGACTGATGGATCGGACGCATCGGCCAAAGCCCTGGAGTTTGTGCTGGCCAAGTTTCAGCCGGATCGTTCGACCGGCAAGGGCGGGCGCGTGCCGATTCAGGTGAGCGTGATTCATGTGATGCCGTTTTTCAAGTACCCGGAGCTGAAGGAGGCAGGCCGTAGGTTGGTCGAAGAGAGCGTGCAGAAGCTGATCCAGGCGGGATTTACGGCTGAGGCTGTCTGTCAGCTTGGGAAGCCGGCTGAAGAGATCATGAAAGTGGCCTCCAAGCACCGTGCCGATCTGATCGTGATGGGGGCCAAAGGGCTGGGCGCCATAGCGCGATTTTTACTGGGCAGCGTTTCGACAAGGGTGGTCCAGCACAGTTCCTGTTCGGTCCTCGTCGTGAGATAGCCCCGCAGTGACATTCGGCTATTCCGTCAGGTGGAGGAGTTCTAGTAGGTCTCTGCCCTGACAGATCCTTCCTCCAGGTTCTAGTTGCTCAACCGAACGAAGCCCTGTGCTCGACCGAGTCCGGGCGTGGTGCTTGTGTTTCGGCAGCAGGAAAGCGAGTGGCATGGGTAATACGAGCGGGAATTGTCAGTTGCGCGAGGGCGTGCTCAATTCGGCGTCATGCTCAGTCCTGATCAGTCTCGGACGCGGTGTTGGTCGTCAGGCGGACGTGTCGTTAAAGGAGAAGGCTGATGGTCTTGGGTGAAGGGCTGGTGCCGTGGGCAATCTTTCTGCTGAGCGCGGCGGTGATCGTCTATGCCGGAACGAAACTGGCCCACTATGGCGACCAGATCGCAACTCTGACTGGCCTGGGTGGGTTGTGGATCGGGGTCGTCCTGATGGCGGGTGCGACATCGCTTCCCGAGATTTTCACCGATGTGAGCGCTGCCTTGATGGATGTGCCGGATCTCGCCGCCGGCGACCTCTTCGGGAGCAACATGGCCAATATGCTCATCCTTGGCCTAATCGACCTGATGCATCGACAGAAACGAGTCTGGCAACAGGCAGCGTTCGAACATGCCTTGAGCGCCGGCCTTGCGCTCTTCCTCACCGGGCTTGCTGCATTCTTCGTGCTCTCAGGTTTGGATGTGAAGCATGGGGGAATCGGGTTTGGCAGCATGCTGTTGCTGCTGTTGTATATCTTTGGTATGCGTGTGGTGTTTAGGCAAGAGAGTATGAAGCGGCGTCAACGGGAACAGGATCTCGTCGTAGAAGGGCGGACGGCCGTGGAGACGACAAAACCGAGCAAACGCGAAGGGCTGCGACATGCTTCCATTGGATTTGCAGTAGCGACGCTGGGGTTGCTCGTGGCGGCGCCGTTCTTGGCTGGTTCGGCGAACGCGATCGCGGAGCAATCCGGGATTTCTACGACATTCATCGGCACCTCGCTCGTCGGCATTACCACGTCGCTCCCAGAGTTAGTTACAGCCATTGCTGCCATCCGGCTTGGCGCCTTCGACCTTGCGGTCGGTAATCTCTTCGGCAGCAACGCCTTTAACATGGCAGCCTTCTTCTTCGTGGACGTGGCTTATCGCAGCGGGCCTCTCTTCAATGCCGTCTCCGACGCCCATGCCATGACGGCTCTGTGGAGCATCCTTCTGATGAGTATCGGTCTGATGGGGATCATTTATCGAGTGGAAAAACGATACATGCTGATTGAGCCTGACAGCTTTCTGATCATCCTCGGTTACTGCCTCGGGCTTTGGTTGTTGTTTCAATGAAGGCCGAACCGTCCAACATGGGAGCGTGGCATGTGAGTTCGCCGGATGCTCTGGCGACGGCCCTCCACACGAGCGTCGACGGGGGCCTGTCCGGTCACGAAGCCCAGCAGCGGCTCCAGCAAGAAGGCCCCAACGAACTCCCGGAAGCCCAACCCCCCTCTCTGCTGAAGCTCTTTTTCTCCCAGTTCACGAGCGTCATTGTCTGGGTGTTGATCGGGGCGGCGATCCTCTCGGGATTGTTGGAAGACTGGCTCGATGCGGCGGCGATCCTGGCCATTGTGCTGCTCAACGGGGTTCTTGGATTCGTCCAAGAGTTTCGAGCGGAACGGTCCTTGGCGGCGCTGCGACACATGGCGGTCGCGACGGCACGGGTCGTTCGCGATGGGGTTGTCCTGTCGATTCCCGCACGTGAACTAACACGCGGCGATCTAATTCTCCTCGAAGCGGGTGACCGCATTCCTGCCGATGCCCGGCTGATCTACACGACGAATTTCCAGACGCAGGAGGCTTCGCTGACCGGAGAATCGACGCCGGTTCAGAAGCACGCGGAAGTCATTGCCGGAGCCGACGTGCCGCTGGCCGAACGGACGAACATGGCCTTTATGGGGACCGTTGCGGTGTCCGGGAAAGCCCGGGCTCTTGTCGTCACCATCGCTGTGCGCACGGAGTTGGGTCGGATCGCTGCGATGATTCAAAAAGCCACGGAGGCCGAGCGGGCGGAGACTCCCTTGCAACGCCGGCTCGAACAGTTCGGCTATACATTGTTGTGGATGGCGTTGGGTGTTGTGACGGTCGTGTTCCTGTTGGGCTATCTGCGCGGCGAGCCGGCGGTCTTGATGTTGCTGACGGCGGTGAGTCTCGCCGTGGCCGCCGTTCCGGAAGGGCTGCCTGCCGTCGTGACCATCACACTGGCATTGGGAGTGACCAGGATGGTGAAGCGCCATGCTCTGATCCGCAAGCTGCCCGCGGTCGAAACGCTCGGCTCCGCCACGGTTATCTGCTCCGACAAGACCGGCACTCTCACGAAGAACGAAATGACCGTAACGAGATTATTCTCCGGAGACCGAGTATTCGAGGTCACGGGTGAAGGGTATGAACCGGTCGGTGAAATTCGTGAAAGCAGTACTGAGACGAGAGTGCTGAGTGCTGAGTTATTAGACCGGCGAGAACCTCCTCCTTCCGAAAGCTCAGCACTCAGCACCCAGCACTCAGCACTGATCCAGTCTCCCGCCTTGCGCGAACTGCTGACTGCCGCTGTGCTGTGCAATGGTGCGACGTTACGAGAGGAGAATGGAACCTGGCAGGTGATCGGCGATCCGACGGAAGGGGCCTTACTGGTTGCGGCGGCGAAGGCGGAGCTCACGATCGAGCGACTTGATTCGACCTATTGCTTTCTCGGAGAGGTACCGTTCGATCCGGAGCGCAAGATGATGACGATTGTGCGGCAGACACCAGACGGTTCGGTCGCCTATGTCAAAGGGGCGCCGGATGTGTTGTTACGGCACTGTACGCATCGGTTAGCCATGGACGGCACGACCGAACCGATCACGGAATCGATTCGCGCCGCCATCCTCGATGCGAACGCATCATTTGCGCATCAGGCGTTGCGTGTGCTGGCGATGGCTCATCGGCGGTTGGATGAGGAGCCAAAGGCCTATCGGGCGCAAGACCTGGAGGAGCGGCTGGTTTTTCTTGGGCTTGCGGCCATGAAAGACCCGCTGCGGCCTGAGGCGAAAGTCGCCGTTCAGGCCTGCCACGATGCCGGCATTCGGACGGTGATGATTACGGGAGATCATAAGGATACGGCAGTGGCGATTGCAGAAGAACTCAGAGGGGTGAAGGAACCGATACGGTCGTTGTCCGGGATGGAACTCGATCGCTTGTCCGATGAAGAACTGGCCAAGACTGTGGACCAGGTGGCGGTCTATGCAAGAGTTTCCGCGGAGCATAAATTGCGTATCGTCAAAGCCTGGCAGGCGCAGGGCGCTATCGTGGCCATGACGGGCGACGGGGTGAACGATGCACCCGCAGTCAAAGCGGCGGACATCGGCGTGGCGATGGGGGTGACCGGAACCGATGTGACGAAAGAAGCCGCCGATATGGTGGTGACGGACGATAATTTTGCCTCGATCGCCGCGGCCGTGGAAGAAGGTCGCGGCATCTTCGACAACATCCGCAAGACCATCTATTTTCTTTTGTCGTGCAATGTCAGCGAGGTGCTGGTGATGTTGTTTGCGGCGTTGATCGGACTTCCGTTGCCCCTGTTGCCGATCCAAATCCTGTGGATGAATCTCGTGACAGACGGATTTCCTGCCTTGGCTCTGGCAGTGGATCCCAAGTCGCCCGATCTGATGAAGCAGCAGCCCCGCCGGCCGGAGGCTCGGTTGTTGGACGGCAGCACGCTCCTGGCCATCGGGGCGCAAGGGCTCATGTTGGGCGCGATTTCGTTGGGGGCCTTCGCCTATAGCCTCTATGGTCTTAATCAAGAGGTCGAGCAAGCGAGGACCGTCGCATTTACCGTGATGGTCATCGCCCAATTGATACATGCGTTCAACTGCCGAAGTGAGCGATGGTCTTTGTTCCAAGTTGGTCTGTGGACCAATCGTCCGCTCCTCTTGGCCGTTTCGCTTTCTCTTGGGATTCAGGTTGTTGTGCTCACCGTCCCAGCGGTCGCGACGATCTTCAAGGTTGTCCCGCTGCCGATTGAAGACTGGGCGTTGATGGGAGCCATGGGCATTCTTCCCTTCGTGGTGATGGAATCGATCAAGCTGTTGAGACGACTATGAATGTGCTGGCGATGAATAGTGGAAGCTCCTCCCTGAAGTTCAAGGTCGTCGAGTTTGACGACTCTGCTGACGCGGCAGACAGTCGGCAACCGAGCATCCGTTATGAGGGATCAGTTGAAGAGATCGGGCCTGCGGCGAAGCTGATGCTTCGTCTCGATGGGAAAACCGTTGTTCAATCCACAAGCATTGTCTCGACCCATGCCGAGGCGGTTCAGCACATGATGCACATGCTGGAGGAGTCGAGGAAGCTTGAAGAGAAGGATCTCCGCATCGACGCGGTTGGGCACCGAGTCGTACATGGCGGCGAGCAATTTCGAGAGCCGATCCTGATCGACGACGATGTGGTGGCCGCAATCGATCGTCTGGCCGAATTCGCGCCGCTTCACAACCCCGGGTCGATCGATGGAATCAAGGGCGCGCGCGCCGTCATGGGATCGCACATCCCGATGGTCGCCGTGTTCGATACGGCCTTTCACCGCACGATCCCGCCCCGCGCAGCCACCTACGCGATCGATCTCGATTTGGCCGGCAAGCACGGCATCCGCCGATATGGATTTCATGGCATAGCGCACGCGTCGATGGCCGGTATCTGTGCAGCAGCAGTCAACCGTCCGCTTGTCCAACTCCGGCTCATCACGCTGCAGCTCGGTAATGGCTGCTCCGCAACAGCGATCGATCGTGGACGCTCGGTCGATACGTCGATGGGATTCTCGCCGCTCGAAGGTTTAGTGATGGGGACCAGATCGGGCGATGTGGACCCGGCAGTGGTCGGGCATCTTGTTCGGAAGGAAGGTCTGTCGGTCGACGAGGTCGTACGTCTCTTGAACGAGCGTTCGGGTCTTCTGGGGGTGTCGGGTCTGTCGCGTGACATGCGTGAACTTCTCGATGCAGCCGAAGGCAAGCCGGATTCGCGCGCCGCTCTGGCGCTGGACCTGTTTTGCTATCGTGCCAAAAAATACATCGGGGCGTATCTGGCCGTGCTCGGAGGCGCCGATGCACTCGTCTTCGGCGGCGGCATCGGCGAGCGATCTGCGGCCATCCGCGCGCGAATCTGCGAGGGGATGGGCTGGTGCGGGCTGCGGCTTGATCGGTCCCGCAACGACGCGGTAACACAGGTTGCGCGGGGCAAAGCCGTCTGTGTCAGCGAAGCCTCGGCGCCGCTCTCTTGCTATGTGGCCGGCGTGGATGAAGAGATGGAAATTGCTCGCGCTACGTTCGACTGTGTTCTCAAGATGACGTCCAGTAATCTGTAAGACGTGAATCGTTAAGCGTGAAAGGTTTCTGAAGAAGAGCCTTCGGAAGCCCTACGGTTCACCTTTCACCTTTTACGGCTCTGCCAAGATGGAGAGAGAACTATGAAGTCCTCAATAGGAAAGAAAGGATTGGCCCTGATCGATGCCTATTGGCGCGCGGCCAATTACCTGTCCGTCGGTCAAATTTATCTCTATGACAATCCCTTGCTGAAGACGCCGTTGACGCGCGCGCACATTAAGCCACGGTTGCTCGGTCACTGGGGGACGACGCCCGGGTTGAACTTCATCTATGTCCATCTGAACCGTGTCATCACGGAGCAGGATCTCAACATGATCTACATTGCCGGGCCAGGCCATGGTGGGCCTGGGCTTGTGGCGAATGCCTATCTTGAAGGCACGTACAGCGAAGTCTATCCCAATGTCTCGCAGGACGAACGGGGCATGAAACGGCTGTTCAAACAATTTTCTTTTCCCGGCGGTATTCCCAGCCATGTCGCTCCTGAGACCCCTGGCTCGATTCACGAAGGCGGCGAATTGGGGTACTCACTCTCGCATGCGTACGGGGCTGTATTCGACAATCCCGATCTGATCGCGGCCTGCGTGGTCGGCGACGGGGAAGCGGAAACCGGCCCGCTCGCGACCAGTTGGCATTCCAACAAGTTTCTTAATCCGCTCACTGACGGCGTCGTCTTGCCCATTCTCCATCTCAACGGTTACAAGATCGCGAATCCTACGGTCCTGGCCCGTATCAGTCACGATGAGTTGGAATCGCTATTGGTCGGCTACGGGTACATTCCGTATTTTGTCGAAGGGCACGATCCTCAGAAGATGCACCGACTCATGGCCTCGACGCTCGATGCCGTGATCCGGGATATTCAGCGTATCAAAGCCACCACACGCCGGGTCGGCGTCAAGAAGCGGCCACTCTGGCCCATGATTGTGCTCCGGACACCCAAAGGCTGGACTGGCCCGAAGCAGGTTGATGGCAAGCGGACCGAAGATTATTGGCGCTCACATCAAGTACCCATGGGCGACATGGACAAACCGGCGCACGTCAAGATCCTTGAACAGTGGATGAAGAGTTACAAGCCTGAGGAACTGTTTACCAAGACGGGAGGATTCAAGCCTGCATTGGCTGAACTGGCGCCCAAGGGAGCGCGCCGCATGAGTGCGAATCCTCACGCGAACGGCGGCCTGCTGCTCAGGGATCTGCGTCTACCTGATTTCCGCGACTATGCCGTCAAGGTCGTGAAACCAGGCGCCATTGACGTTGAGTCTACCCGCCTCATGGGGACATTCCTGCGAGACACGATGATGCTGAACATGGAGAGCCGGAACTTCCGCGTCTTCAGTCCAGACGAGAACAATTCAAATCGCTGGCAGGATCTGTTGGAGGTGACCAACCGTGCCTGGATGGCGGATCGCTATCCCTACGACGACCACCTGGCGCCGGACGGCCGGGTCATGGAGATGCTGAGTGAGCACCAGTGCCAGGGTTGGCTGGAAGGATATCTCTTGACCGGCCGGCATGGGTTTTTCTCCTGCTATGAGGCGTTCATTCACATCATCGACTCGATGTTCAATCAACATGCCAAGTGGCTGAAGGTCTGCGGCCACATTCCCTGGCGAAGACCGATTGCCTCGCTGAATTATCTGTTGTCCTCCCACGTTTGGCGGCAGGATCACAACGGGTTCAGCCATCAAGATCCAGGCTTCATCGACCACGTCGTGAATAAGAAGGCCGAGGTCATTCGGGTCTATCTCCCGCCTGACGCCAATACGCTCTTGTCTGTCACCGACCATTGTCTGCGCAGCCGCAACCACGTCAACGTCATCGTCGCGGGCAAACAACCGGCGCCTCAGTGGCTCGATATGGACGATGCGCTCAAACACTGCGCCGCCGGCATCGGCATCTGGGAATGGGCGAGCAACGATAGAAACAGCGAGCCGGATGTCGTGATGGCTTGCTGCGGCGACGTACCCACGCTGGAAACGCTGGCGGCCGTGTCGTTGTTGCGCGTCTATCTGCCCGACGTCAAGGTACGAGTGGTCAACGTCGTGGATCTCATGAAGCTGCAACCGACCAATGAGCATCCGAACGGATTGCCCGACAAGGACTTCGATGCACTGTTCACGACGGACAAGCCGATCATCTTCGCCTTCCACGGCTACCCCTGGTTGATTCATCGCCTGACCTACCGGCGAACCAACCACAAGAACCTGCATGTGCGCGGGTACAAGGAAGAAGGGACGACCTCGACCCCGTTCGATATGGTGGTGATGAACGATCTCGATCGCTTTCATCTGGTCGCCGACGTCATCGACCGGATACCTCTGCACGGCTCCCGCGCGGACTATGCCAAACAGGCTCTCCGCGACAAGCGCTTCGAGCACAAACAGTACATCGCCAAATATGGCGAAGATATGCCGGAGGTCCGCAACTGGCGATGGAGCGTGAAAGGGTGAATCTGGTCTTCTGGTCTATCCGGTCTATCTGGTTTGTTTTGTTGCATGACTCAGACAAACCACACAAACCCATTAAACGAGATGGACTGGATGAACGAGAGATGCCAGTTGGTCCGCGCATTTTATGCGCCACGGTCTGGGGTCTTATGAAGCGGGACCGCCACGCATGCCTCATTCTATGGCAATGAGGCTTTTGATCCGGTCGTACGCGGCGTCAGACAGAATATGCTTCTGTACCAGATCTGTCTTGTGGCGATAGGGCCGGCTCTCGATGATCTGTTGGGCCAGCGCTGCACTGATGTCTGGCAACGCAACGAGTTCTTCGATTGATGCCGTATTCAGATTCACCGGTTTCATGGGGGCGGGAGATGTTCGGAGTGGGCGCTCCAGTCGTTCTAATGGAATGTCCGGCGGGCGCTGGAGCTGTGGATCAATCTGCGGCCTGGTCCTGTCGGCAGCGAAGGCAACTGGGTATAGGCCTGCGAGACCCAGCATTAGGAAGAAGGCGACGGAAAGCCCTCCATGCGTGACCCGATTTACGAGAAGATGCAGGTGTTGTAATTGAGGCATAGCGTCCTTTGCGCGAGAAGGTGATTCCTACTTCTTTAGACGCGATAAGCGACCTGGCGTTTCCGCTGCCGGAGAGGATAGGGATATCGAGGACGTGGTCGCCTATCTTTGCAGCCTGAGGGACTAGCTGGCCATCAAAGCTCTGCTGTCCCCAAATGGTTTTTCCGCAGCCCGCTAGCGTCGGTTCCCTGTGGCGTCTTGCGCCAGTGACCTGATCGTCGGCGGGGTCTTTCTCGACACTTACGGAGCGCTCTCGGAGTCGCTTTCGGGTCCTCTCTCCTAATGCATTGTTTGTGCGGAGGTTTGTCCTCGCATATTTTCGTGCCTGCCTGGTATCGCACTCGCAAAGACTTCCAGCAGATGAGAAGGAAAAGGCATTTTTCTATGGAGGCGGCGCGATGAAGTCAAAGGCGAATATTGCCTTGATTATCTTCTTGCTCATCGGCGCGTATTTCTTGGTTACCGAGCATAAGGCGCACCTTACCGGGTGGGTGTCCTATTGGTGGCCCTATGTGCTCTTGCTAGCTTGCCCGTTTATACACCTGTTCATGCACGGCGGCCATGGCCATGGAGGTCAAGGGTCGAGTGACGCATCGGACAACACAACCAAAGAGAACGAAGATGGAGCCCACCACTGAACCCGCCTATGGACTATGGTCGCTGGTGATCATCAATTCTTTGGTGTTCATGATCTTCGCCTTCAGCTTTGCCAAACCCCAATCATCGCGTGACTGGCGTTCCTTTGGCGCCTTCTCGGCTTTTCTGGTTGCGCTGTTTACCGAAATGTATGGCTTTCCGCTGACGATCTACTTCTTGTCGGGCTGGCTCTCAACGCGCTTTCCCGGCGTCGATTGGATGTCGCACGATGCGGGGCATCTGCTTGAAATGGTTTTCGGCTGGAAAACAAACCCTCATTTCGGGCCTTTTCATCTCCTCAGCTACATCCTGATCGCCGCAGGCTTCTGGCTGCTTGCCTCGGCCTGGAAGGTGCTCTATGAGGCGCAGCGTCATCGCAGGCTTGCGACGACCGGACCGTACGCGCATGTGAGGCACCCCCAGTACGCGGGCTTCATACTGATCATGACCGGGTTTTTGTTTCAGTGGCCGACGCTGGTCACACTCGCGATGTTCCCGATCCTCGTGTTTATGTACGTGCATCTCGCGCGGCGTGAGGAGCAGGACGCACACGCGGAATTCGGAGATGCGTACTCCCGCTACAAGGCGAATACGCCTGCGTTCTTTCCCAGATTTGGCGGAGGGAAAGCCATAACGGAGTCGAGGTAAGGCGATGGCCACTGATCCGGTCTGTGGTATGCCGGTCGACGAACCGACTGCGGCCGGCAGCAGCGTGTTCAAGGGGAGCAAGTATTCCTTCTGCTCCGCTCGTTGCAAACAGAAATTCGAGGCAAACCCGTCCGCGTACGTTGGCGCGCCGCTTCTCGCTGGAGATTCGGGGCACTCTGGGCACATGCATCACCCCGCTCACACCACGCGGGAATCTCCGGGTCACGTCCCTGTCATGCCTGTCGTTGCGGATGCGTCGCCGTCGGGCACCGTCTATACCTGCCCGATGCACCCGGAAATTGTGCGCAACGCACCGGGTGATTGCCCGCTCTGCGGCATGGCGCTGGTGCCGCTCGCCGGTACGGGAGAGGGTGACGATGCCGAACTGCGCGATCTTCAACGGCGGCTGTGGATCGGAGTCGCGCTGTCACTCCCGCTCGTCGTGCTCGCGATGTCGCCGATGATCGGCATCCCTGACCTGTTTGGCCTTCAGCCACGGCCACGCGGCTGGGTCGAGTTTGTACTGGGCACGCCGGTCGTCCTGTGGGTCGGGTGGCCGATCCTGCGCAAATTCTGGCTGTCGCTCACCCATCATGCGCTGAACATGTACACCTTGATCGGACTGGGGGTGGGGCTCGCCTACCTGTTCAGCCTTGCCGCAGTGTTGGTGCCTGACCTGTTCCCTCAAGAGTTCCGCGAACACGATGGTGCGGTAGGGACATATTTCGAAGCCGCCGCGGTGATCGTGACACTGGTGATACTCGGCGACTTCCTGCAGGTGCGCGCGATGGGTCAGACTAGCCAAGCCATCCAGCAACTGCTGAAGCTCGCACCTAATCTCGCCTGGCGTGTGCGCGACGACGGTACCGAGGAACAAGTGCCGTTGGAGAAAGTCACTGTTGGCAACCGGCTGCGTGTAAAACCTGGCGAAAAGGTGCCGGTGGATGGCACCGTCCTCGATGGCACTAGTAGAGTGGACGAATCTATGATCACGGGAGAGCCCATGCCGGTGGCCAAGGCCGTGGGTGGTAAGGTCACCGGTGCCACGATGAACGGCAACGGCTCGTTGGTGATCCGGGCTGAGCGTGTGGGGGCAGATACGCTGCTGGCGCGTATCATTCACATGGTGGGAGAGGCGCAACGCACGCGCGCACCGATCCAGCGCCTCGCCGATAGCATTGCGGCATATTTCGTACAAATCGTCGTGGCCATCGCGATCGCGACGGCGCTTGCATGGTGGTTCTTCGGTCCCGAGCCGAAATTCGCATACGCGTTTCTGAACGCGATTGCCGTGTTGATCATTGCCTGTCCTTGTGCCGTCGGTCTGGCGACGCCCATTTCGATGACCGTCGCCATGGGGCAAGCGGCTCGTGCGGGCATCCTGTTCCGGAATGCCGAGGCGATCGAGCGCATGCGTGACATCGACACATTGGTGGTCGATAAGACCGGTACGCTGACACTCGGTCATCCCGCGCTGATTGATTTTGTCGCTGAGGGCATTCCAGAAAATGAAGCGCTTGCGCTCGTCGCAGGAGTCGAACAGCTTTCCGAGCACCCCATAGGGCTCGCGATCGTTGAGGGCGCCAAGGCACGCGGTCTGACACTACCGTCGGCTGGAGCATTCGACGCCGTGAACGGCCTCGGCGTGCATGCCGATATCGATGGCAAGACCGTTCTCGTAGGAAGTCACGGCTTTCTCACCCAGCGCGACATCGATACACAGCCTTGGGAAGCGCGCGCTGAGGTCTGGCGTGCGGAAGCCAAGACGGTGGTGTTCTTCGCCGTGAACGATGCTGCAGCAGGAATTGCGGCGGTCGCGGATCCTATTAAGGAAAGCACACCGGAAGCGATTGCGACGCTTAAACGTTCTGGTATACGCATCGTAATGCTCACAGGCGATTCACGCAGTACGGCTGAAACGGTGGCTCGGCACCTCGGCATCGACGAGGCACTTGCCGAAGTGCTGCCGGAAGACAAGGCCGGTCATGTGAAGCGGTTGCAGGCCGAAGGGCACAAGGTGGCAATGGCAGGCGACGGCATCAACGACGCACCGGCGCTTGCGCAAGCCGACGTCGGCATCGCCATGGGAACCGGCACTGATGTCGCTATGGAAAGTGCGGGGGTGACCCTCGTCAAGGGCGATTTGCGCGGCATCGCGCGCGCAGCCGTGCTGTCGCGCGCCACGATGCGCAACATCCGGGAAAACCTCGTCTTTGCATTCGGCTACAATGCGTTGGGCATCCCGGTTGCCGCCGGCATGCTATACCCGGCGTTCGGGCTGCTACTGTCACCGGTCTTTGCAGGCGCCGCCACGGCGTTGAGCTCTGTTTCAGTGGTCACGAATGCGTTACGGCTCAACCAGGTTAAATTATGACGGTGGGGATAATGAGCTGAATAGAGGAGGTACAAAATGGAGGTCCGCAGCAAGGTCTACACTTATCACACCGCAATCAAATGGAGAGAGCAACGCAAGGGAGTTATCTCCTGCTCCGGCAAACCGGATATCCAAGTGGCGACGCCGCCGGAGTTCAAGGGGCACGAAGGCATCTGGTCGCCGGAAGATCTATTCGTCGCGTCCGCCAACATCTGTCTGATGACGACGTTCCTGGCGGTGGCGGAGCGAGCGGGGCTGGCCTTTACCTCGTACGAGAGCGTGGCTGAAGGGAAGCTCGAATTAGTCGATGGGAAGTTTCAGTTCACGGCCATTACGTTGAAGCCTACCATCACGCTCCCAGCAAACGCCGATGCGGCCAAAGCCAAGGAGTTGATCGAGAAAGCCGAGGCGAATTGTCTGATTTCCAACTCCATGAAGGCGAGAGTAAGTCTAGCGCCTACGATTGTTGAAGAATGAGCCGATTGGTGAATGACCATTGACATTCTCCCGGCTGTGGCGTCATGCGACAGTGAACAGGTTTTCAGCGGGGTTTTTCTCGCCACTTGCGACCATCTGTCGTCGAGCCCTCCTGCCTTTTTCTCCTAACTCATTGTTTGTGCAGACGGTTGGTTGTGCACATTTCCATGCTCGGTTGGCATCTCACTCGCATGGACTCTCAATGAGCTGGAAGGCAGGGAAGTCTATTATGGAGAAGATGCGATGAAAGCTGTAATTGTCAGGGTCGCTGTGCTGGTGTTTGCCGGGATCACGGGGTTGGGATACGCAGGGGGGCCGAGTCTGAAGGACTTGAATGTGTCTCAGCCGGAGCGCGATGTCCTCAGCGGCAGAGTCATCTATTCGACAACCTGCATCCGTTGTCATGGGGTCGATGGGAAGGGAGACGGACAGATGAAGTTTACTCCTCCCGCCGCCGACCTCACATCCCCGGCGGTTCAAGGGAAGCTGGATGCGAGGTTATTCAAGAGCGTGCATGACGGCAAGACGAATACGGCTATGGGAGCCTGGAGGGAAGCACTGACAGACGACGAGATTTGGGATGTGCTCGCCTATGTACGAACACTGGCTCCTGAAGGGGTTGGCGGCATGGGGAGCGGACTCCGATGAAGGTGGTTGATTTGGTTCATTTGGTTTGTCGGGTCTGTTTGGTTTTTGATTGAATGAAACTAACCAGATGAACCAAATACACAAAACAAACCAGATCAACCAGACAAACCAGACTGGCTGGCGGAATATTTTAGTAATCTGTTAGGATGACCGCTCGACCGAAATAAGGCCGGTCGAGTCGTCTGAGAGTTGTATAACCAAGGAGGGTGCATGAATCGGATACTTGTGGGAACTGCAATCGTGGCGGCAGCGCTACTACCGCTGTCTGGCTGCTATTACAAGGGCAAGGTCGAGAAGCCTCTACATGCGAAGGCGATCATTGCCGGACCAGGCATTACGGGAGAGGCGCATCTTTACGAGGAGTTTGAAGGGCGTATCAGGATCAAGTTGAAGCTCGAGGGCACAGCAGAAAGCAAGTTGACGCCGGGGCGCCATGGGATACACATTCATGAGGTCGGCAACTGCGAACCCTTTGCGGCGGCCAAAGGGCACTTTGATGGAAATGTGGACGCCGCAATCAATCCGGAGGCGAACGTCACCTCTGGGTTAGGGAACCATCCCTACCATCTCGGCGATCTTCAGAACCTCTCTGTGGACGACAGCCGGAAAGGGTCGTTGTATACGATCACGAGCCGGGTGACTCTGTCCGATGGACTGAACACTCTCCTCGACAAGGATGGGAGCGCCTTCATTATCCATGAGTTTGAAGATAAGTATTTGCCTGATCCTGTGACCAAGGATGCACCGGGCGGACCCCGCATCGCCTGTGGCGTGATTGTGAAGGAGTAAGGGCTCGTCCTAGTTCACCCTCCCTCCCTCTACCATGGGGGAGGGAGGGGCGAGCGGAGACGCGATAGTTCGAGGTATTCCGACCCCCGAACTTCAGTTCGGGCCTTGTCGCCTGGCGCACACGTGAAAGCCCAAATGGCTGAACAACAGGGCACGAGAGCGTCGAGCAGTCTGTGCGATCAACTGCAAATCACAACCGAGGAGCTACAAACCAGGCTGGCGTTTCTCTCCTTTAGTGAGCAAGATGCGCGGAATCTCGTCGAGATCCGCGACGTGATTGCGTCGTATATAGACGAGATCATCGGAGAGTTCTACGATCACTTGCTGCAATTCGAAGAGTTGCGCAAGATCTTGGCCGACCCGGCGCTCGTGGAGCGACTCAAGGAGTCACAGCGCCGGTATCTGTTCAGCCTTGGGCAACTCGGCGATGCCGCTGAGTATGCGGAGGCACGGCTTCGGATTGGACTCACGCACGAACGAGTCGGACTCAAGCAGAAGTGGCACTTGGGCGCGTACCACAAGCTCTTCGAGCTAATCCTACAGCGGATTGCGGTTCGTTATTCGAGGGACGCGAACCGGCTGTCCTCATTGGTCCTCACGCTGAACAAGATCATCACGCTCGATGAAATCTTTGTCGTGGAGACCTATTACCACGCGACGATGCAACGTCTGGAAGACAGCCTCTGTCAATTGAAAGAGGCCCATCGGCAGCTTGAAGGTCTCTCCCGAAGGGACTCTCTCACGCTGGTGAATAACCGGCGCGCACTGATGGAGTCGCTGACTACGGAGTTTCACAGGAGCCGCCGTTATCAGCACCAGTTCGCGTTGTTGTTTCTGGATGTGGACCACTTCAAAGAGATCAATGACCGGCACGGGCATGCGTTTGGCGATCATGTGCTGCTCCATGTGGCGCAGTCTGCCAGGGGAATGATCCGTCCGCACGATATCATCGGCCGTTACGGGGGTGAGGAGTTTGTGATCGGTTTGGTGGAGTGCGATAAACTTGGCGCATTGCAGATTGCCGAGCGCATCAGGCTAAAAATCGCACAGGATCAGTTCGCGTGGGAACACCATGCCACCGCGGTCACAGTCAGTATTGGCGTCGTGATGTTATCTCCGGAAATCGACCAAGTTGAGATGCTTGTTACACGCGCGGATGAGGCTATGTATCGCGCCAAGCGGAGGGGGCGGAACCGAGTCGAGTTGTACAGCAAAGCCTGCGAGTCGATGTGAAGGAAGGGGCATCTTAGCTAGGCACGTGAGCACTGTTGGGCAAGGAGAGGTCAGGTCATGGTGAGGCGCAGTAACCAAAGCACCAATAGGCTCACACAAGTTCATAGTGGGCAGGACCCGATCCAACAAATCCAGAATGCGAGGGCCGCCGTTCTATCCTTTTTGCGCAAACAAGGTGTGGATGACGGCGTTGCGCAGGATCTCTTCCAGCAGAGT
>CXWL01013446.1_pt1 | contig 22529 bp, 15 predicted proteins | sample 590931 | NCBI WGS metagenome assembly CXWL01 (sample SAMEA3498368, study PRJEB10139) | groundwater metagenome | biome: water well; material: biofilm material | place: Germany | collected 2015-04-27 | reverse complement strand
TGAATAACTACACCGCTTCTTCGAAAAATCCCTTGTGAAACCAATATCCTGCGTGATCATCGTGCGAATTCATGCAATATCCGGGTTAAGTAGTCATTCAAATGATGTCTTTTCCGTAGTGGAATCACTCTATTCTCGGGCAGCCTCCAAACCTTTAAAAGCCTATAATTGTCTGTAACTGAAGTTTCACGATTTTAATTTTGTGGTAATATTAATCACATGCAATATCTCATTGAAAAGTTGTATATTTTTTTATTAAGCAGATGCGTACGCCCAGAAGTAGTTTTATGGGGGTTTGCTATAAAACGAGCAAACCCTATCAAAATTAACCTCGACCTATAACAACAGGGAAGCTTGGTAACCGTAAAACGGTGAAACTTCAGGTCTGTAACAACAGGGCAGTCCTGAATGGCACTTACTTAAAGGGCACTACTCAATCAATTCACTGCTTATGCCACAAAAGCTCAGCATCCCGTCATTCCCGCGCACGCGGGAATCCAGGAGGCCCGCAAAAACCGCTGGATTCCCGCCTGCGCGGGAATGACGAAGAATCCTGACGATTGCCTTAAGTAAGTGCCATTCAGGGCAGTCCTTCTTTTGTGGTTTCCATCGCAGCAATAAAGGGTGTTTTATTTTCACTTCAGTTATCATCTAAGTTAATGATACTAAACACTAAACACTAAACACTAAACACTAAACACTAAACACTAAACACTAAACACTAAACACTAAACACTAAACACTAAACACTAAACACTAAACACTTTATAGGACAAATGTCCTATAAAAATAGGGCGGAATGTACTATTTTTTAACTTTCTTTTATGCCGTAAAGTTCATTAAATATAAATCAGTTAGGCTGGACAACACGAGCGCGTCAAAGCGATTCCGGGATCGTTTTGTTAAATATGTCGCTTGAAACTATTTGAGGGTCCGATCAATAAGCATTAGTTGCTACGGTTGATGAGTGGATCAATCGATTAAAGAAAAATTTTAATAATCAGAAATTTTGAGGAAAACAAAATGGCAAATTTCAGTAGAACCGATCTTGATTTTCTATTTCAGCAGATTCTTCTTGCCGAAAGCGATTCTGCAGCGCAGCTAGGAGGCACCTTCGATATACTGCCGCTGCTTGTCGGTAGCCCATTGTTGCCGTACGGTTTGCGCAATGTCGACGGGTCGTACAACAATCTGCTGCTGGGTCAATATCTGTTTGGAGCAGCGGATCAAATCTTTCCACGCTTGCTGGATCCATTCTTTCGTTCTGCCGGACAGGTCGTGTTCGATGTGGATGGACCTGGCGGACAAGAAGTAGGCGATTTTACGTCTTACTTGCAGACCAAGGGCTATGTGTTCGACACGCAACCCCGCACGGTGAGCAACCTGATCGTTGATCAGACGGCCAATAATCCGGCTGTCGTCGCAGCCGCAGCGCAGACGCCAGGTTCAGGATTGGTCGATGGAGTACGCGCAGATGGGTCGCCCTTTGAAACCTATTTTATTCCCAACGTCGCTCCAAATGCGGGTGTGGCCGCGCCGTATAACTCCTGGTTCACGTTGTTTGGCCAGTTCTTCGACCATGGTCTGGACCTCACCAACAAAGGCCAGAGCGGTACAGTAATCGTTCCACTGCAGCCTGACGATCCGCTGTACGACCCAACGCCCGGCGCCCCGAACTTTATGACGCTGACGCGTGCGACTAACCTGCCGGGTGCAGATGGCATCGTGGGTGATGATCCGTCAACACCATCGGTAGATGAGAGTCTCGATGATATCCATGAATATCGCAACCAGACGACACCTTTTGTCGATCAAAACCAGACTTACACGTCGCATCCCTCTCACCAGGTCTTCCTGCGCGAATATAGTTTCAATACGGCAGGAAACCCAGTCTCAACGGGCAATTTGCTTGGAGGTGCCGGTGGACTTGGCGGGCTTGCCACCTGGGCTGACGTCAAGTTACAGGCACAGCAAAAACTGGGTATCAATCTGACCGATGCCGATCTGAACAACCTGCCGCTGCTCCGGACAGACAGCTATGGCAAGTTTATCCCCGGCGCGAACGGTTTTGTACAGCTAGTCGCCGGAGTCGGTGCCGACAACATCGCGAACACGCCTGACGACGATGTCATTGAAGGAAATCCTGCTGCCAATGGCGGGGATGGCGTTAACATTCCAGGCAACGTGATTCGCACCGGCCATGCCTTTCTGGACGACATCGCACATACGGCAGCACCACGCGGTTCCGACGGTGTTCTAAAAACGGCTGATGCTGACGGCATCATTAATGCAGGGCCTGCAGCGCCGGGGGAATATGATGATGAATTGCTCGATGCGCACTTTATTACCGGCGATGGCCGTGGCAACGAAAACATCGGTCTGACCACAGTGCACACGGTTTTTCACGCTGAACACAATCGAACGGTCGATTTTGTCAAGGATTTGATCATGAATAGTGGTGATCCCGCATTCATCGCGCAGTGGCATTTGCCGGACGGGTCGTGGAACGGCGAACGCCTGTTTCAGGCAGCCCGTTTCTCCACGGAGATGCAGTACCAGCACCTGGCGTTCGAGGAGTTCGCGCGTAAGGTACAGCCCAATGTAGATGCCTTTGTCGGCTATAACAGCACAATTGATCCAGCCATCATGGCCGAGTTTGCGCAAGTGGTTTATCGCTTCGGCCACTCGATGTTGACCGAGACGGTGGCCAGAACCAACGCGGACGGCTCAACCAATGACATCGGTCTGATCCAGGCTTTTCTGAATCCAGTTGAATTCGCGGCTGACTACACTAATAACATCGAAGCCGCTGCCGCTGTTGTGAACGGCATGACCAATCAGGTCGGCAATGAAATCGATGAGTTTGTCACCGAAGCCTTGCGCAACAACCTTGTCGGTCTGCCACTTGATCTGGCCGCGATCAACATAGCACGTGGCCGCGATACCGGCATTCCTGGGCTTAACGACGCGCGTCGTATGTTCTATGAAGATACCGGACATAACAGTTCCTTGCTGCCCTATGAGAGCTGGGCGGACTTCGAACTGGGTATCAGGCACCCCGAGTCGGTGGTCAACTTCATTGCAGCCTACGGCACGCACTCAAGCATCCTGGCTGAAACGACGCTGGAGGGTAAGCGCGCTGCCGCAGAATTGATTGTAAACGGCGGACCGGAAGCACCTGACGACCGCGATGATTTCATGAACAGCGCCGGCGACTACGCGAACTTGCCGTCGGGAGCGATTATTACCGGCCTGGACGATGTTGATTTCTGGATTGGCGGCTTGGCCGAGAAACCAGCGCCATTTGGCGGATTATTAGGCTCCACCTTTAATTTCGTCTTCGAAACGCAGATGGAGAAATTACAGGACGCCGATCGTTTCTACTACCTGGAACGCACAGCCGGACTCGACTTCTTCACCCAGATTGACGAAAACTCGTTTGCTGAATTGGTGATGCGTAACTTGCCGGATGCGAAGCATCTGCCCTTTGCCATTTTTTCGACACCGGCTTATACCTTTGAAGCTGACGTACAGGGGCTGTCTGGTCCGATCGTGAACGATCCAGGTACACCTTACAACGAGACAAGCTTGCTAAGACGCGACACCACGCTGGGTTCAAATACGATTCGCTACGTTGGCTTGGAACACGTCGTGATGGGCGGCACCGAAGATGTCAACAGACTGCGTGCCGGAGACGGCGATGACACGCTCTGGGGTGACGGCGGCAATGATCGTCTGGAAGGAGGAGCTGGCAACGATGCAATCATCGGTGGTACAGGCAATGACATCATTACCGATTCCTCTGGCGATGACACGATCAAAGGGGACGATGGTCACGATGTGATCAACGGCGGTCCTGGCCTTAACCTGATTTTTGGCGGCTCGGGCAACGACTTCGTTATCACGGGTAATGATATTTCAGAGGTTTTTGCTGGACCGGGTAACGATTTCCTCTATGGCAACACGCCCAATGCAACCATGATGGGTAACGAAGGTGACGACTGGATCCAGAATGGGGCTGCCGCCGCCAGTCCGGGGGATAATGCCGATCCCTTTGGACGCGATCCAGTCCGCGGCAATGATGTTTTTATCGGTGGCGGTGGCCCCGATAGTTTCATAGGCGAAGGCGGTGACGATGTCATGAACGGGTTGGACGGCGCGGACAGAGACGATGGGGGTAGCGGGTTTGATTGGGCCGTCAGCAAAGGCGGCTCTAGTGCTGCCGATATCGACTTGTTATTGAATGTTGTGCCGGGTCCTTTCGTGCCTGTTACCGATCGCTTCAATTTCGTCGAGGCTGCGTCGGGATGGAAATTCAACGACATCATTCGTGGCGACGACAATACCTTTCTCGAACTGGAATTGATCAACCCGATCACGCTGCAGAACAACGCGCTGGATGACGTCAATAACCCAGCCAGCGGGGGGGGGGGGCATAGCGCCGCCGACAGGATTGCGCTGATCGACGGGCTGAGTGCTTTGCTGAGCGGCGAAATCTCATTCAATGCCGGCAACATTTTGCTGGGCGGTGGTGGCAGTGACCTCATCGAAGGCCGCGCGGGTAATGATATTATTGATGGTGATGCCTGGTTTAATACACGAATCAGTGTTCGGGATGCTAATGATGCAAACATCGAAATCGCATCCTTCGACAACATGACCAGCGCGCTGAGGACAGCGATGCAGGCGGGAACCTACAGACCCGATCAACTCAGAATTGTCCGTGAAATTTTGACAGCACCTGCGGGTACTGATGTCGATACGGCTGTATTCCAGGATGTTTTTGCCAACTATGTATTGAATTTCGGCTCAGACGGCACTTTATTCGTCGAACACGCTAATCTAGGCAACGGAGGGGGGGCAGGGAACGACGATGGTAGCGATACGCTGCGCAATATCGAGCGGCTGCAGTTTGCTGACAGGATCGTTGTTCTCGGTGCTGATTCTGGTACACCCGGTAACGATAATTTAGCAGGTACGCCCGGCAACGATACGCTTGATGGCCTGGGTGGCGACGATACACTGGATGGTCTGGGCGGCGTGGATATACTGATTGGCGGCACGGGTAACGATATCTTTGTGGTTGATACCACTACCGATACATTGATTGAATTCGCCGATGAGGGTATTGACACGGTGCAAAGCTCGGTGACACTCACGCTGGACGACGAACTCGAGAACCTGACACTGACGGGTGCCGCTGCGATCAATGGCACGGGTAATGCTCTGGCCAACATTCTCACGGGTAACAGTAACAACAACACGCTGAGCGGCTTGGGCGGCGACGATACACTGGATGGTCTAGGGGGCGTGGATGTACTGATTGGCGGCGGGGGTAACGACATCTATGTGGTTGATACTACTACCGATACAATTACTGAACTCGCCGGACAGGGCTCTGACACAGTCCAGAGCCCGGTGACATTCACGCTGGGCGCCGAACTCGAGAACCTCGTACTCACTGGCGGGGGTGCGATCAATGGGTCTGGCAATGCTAAAAACAACATTCTCACGGGTAATAGTAACAACAACACGCTGAATGGTCTAGGTGGCGTGGATACGCTGATTGGCGGCGCGGGCAATGACATTTATGTGGTTGATACCAATACCGATATCATTACCGAACTTGCCGGCCAGGGTGCTGACACAGTCCAGAGCTCGGTGACATTCACGCTGGGCGCCGAGCTAGAGAACCTCACACTCACTGGCGGGGGTGCGATCGGCGGCACTGGCAATACCGCAAATAACATCCTGACGGGTAACGGTAACAACAACACGCTGAATGGTTTAGACGGCGTGGATACGCTGATTGGCGGCACGGGTAACGACACCTATGTGGTTGATACCACCACCGATATCATTACCGAGCTTGCCAGCCAGGGTGCTGACACAGTCCAGAGCTCGGTGACATTCACGCTGGGTGCCGAAGTCGAGAACCTGACACTGACGGGGGGTGCTGCGATCGACGGCACCGGCAATGCCAAAAACAACAATCTCACGGGTAACAGTAACAACAACACGCTGACCGGCTTGGGCGGCGGCGATACACTGAATGGCCTGGATGGCGTGGATACGCTGATGGGCGGCACGGGTAGCGACACCTATGTGGTTGATACCAATACCGATATCATTACCGAACTTGCTGGTCAGGGTACTGACACAGTCCAGAGCTCGGTGACATTCACGCTGGGTATCAATATCGAGAACCTGACACTGACAGGGGGGGCTGCGATCGATGGGTCGGGCAATACCGTAGCCAACGTTCTCACGGGTAACAGTAATAACAACACGCTCGATGGCCTGGATGGTAATGACACACTGAATGGCGGTAACGGGAACGATACGTTGATTGGTGGAGCAGGCGCCGACACGCTAACGGGCGGTGACGGCACAGACAATTTTATTTACACCGCGCTCCCTCATTCCAATGGCGTGAATCGAGACACCATTACCGGCTTCTTAAGCGGAGCTGATAAGATCGACCTCGGTGCGATTGATGCCGACGCGGATGCTGCTGGCGACCAGGCTTTTGGCTTTATTGGTGAAGCTGCCTTCAGCGCCCCTGGGCAGGTGCGCTATGCTGGTGGTGTGCTGGAAGCTAACGTGAACGGGGACTTAGTGGCCGACTTCCAGATTCAGTTGACGGGCGCTCCCATACTCGTTGAAACGGATTTGGTGCTTTGATTGTAACTTGGGTTGCAGGGTATGCCATCTCGTAGGTTGGGCTGAGTCAGGGAGCCCAACATTGACGACGCAGGTTGGGCTTCGCAAGCTCAGCCCAACCTGCGGATTCTACGTCAGAAAAGTTTATGTAATTGTTTAACGATGCCTTACTATGACTTTACATGCTGAGAGTGTCGGTGGTCTTGACAGGCAGGTAGTCATTGAATCTGTGATCAAATAGCAAATAGTAGCAAATAGCAAGAAAAAATATTAACAACAAACGATCATTACTGCGCAGACATAAAATAAAGTGATCTGTAGGAAAATGAAAACAAAGGAGGATATCATGAAAAACAAGGAACACGGTTCTACCCAGGACAGCAGTCCCGATTCCCCATCCAGCGAATCGAGACGTGCTTTTTTTAAGACGACAGGCGCCGTTGTCCTGGCTGCTCCGGCAATCTTCACTTCACGCAAAAGTGCGGCTCAGGTAGTCCCGCCGCCGATACTGCCCAGCCCGCCGACCACTCCCTGGCAGGAAGAGTTACCTGAAGTGATTGAGCCCCTGTTACAGACGGATCTGTTTGCGGGTCCCTTGCCGCCACCCCAAGGAGCGGCAAATATAGCCGCTGGTGAATGTGGGCGCAAGAACCACCAGCGCTGGAACGAATTCTTTGGTAATCCGGTTCTGCAGCCGGGGCAGGCAGATCTTTATGAGTTGAAGGTTAGAGCGAATACCGGCCACGTATTCCATCCGGACTATCCTCCGCAGCTTGTCTGGAACTACGAAAGCCTCACCGAGGGCGGCGATGCTTATCCCAATCCTACATTCTTCGCGCGCTATGGACGCCCAATCATTGTCCGTTTGCATAACGAGTTACCACAGAATCATGTCGGTTTCGGCACACCCGAGATCAGCATGCATCTGCACAATCTGCATACCCCTTCTGAGAGCGATGGGTTCCCGGGCGACTATTTCAGCCCGGTTAAAGCCGGGCCAACGCTTGGCGCGCCGGGCCTGTTCAAAGATCAGTTCTACCCTAACGTCTATGCCGGACTCGATGAGTTTCCCAAAAGCCCCAGTAATCCTGTCGGTGGAGACAAGCGTGAGGCGCTGGGCACCCTGTGGTACCATGACCATACCCTGGACTTCACTGCAGCCAATGCGAGCCGCGGCATGGCAGGTTTTTATCTGCTGTTCGACGACCTCGATTCGGGCGACGAACATGACCCCAACCCGACCGCCTTGAGGCTGCCGAGCCACCCCTACGATTATCCGCTTGCTTTCCAGGACAAGCGTTTCGATGCGAACGGCATCCATATATTCGACCAGCTTGATCCAGAGGGAACTTTCGGCGACAAGGTCACGGTTAATGGCAAAATCGAACCGGTGTTGCGGGTCGCCAATCGCAAGTATCGCCTGCGCCTGCTCAATGCGGGACCGGACCGGTTCTACGAGTTTTACTTGGTCAACGCAGCAGATGTTGTGCAGAACTTCACCTACATCGCCAATGACGGCAATCTCTTGCCCAACTCACTGCTCAATCAGACCAAAGTCAGATTGGGCGTGGCTGAGCGTGGTGACATTGTAGTGGATTTCTCTCAATATGCAGTGGGAACGGAACTATATCTCGTCAACCGGCTAGTGCAAACGACAACCCGTGGACCAGGAGCTGTCCAGGCTCCCGGTGAGCGCGTGCTCAAGATCATTGTCGATCGCGTGCCGGCTGATGCAGATGTCAGCCAGGTACCGGGCACCCTGCGCTCGATACGTAGACCTACTGCGAAAGAAATAGCGGCGGCACCGGTTAGAAAATGGACATTTGCGCGCAAAAACGGCTTGTGGACCATCAATAATAAACTGGTCAACGTCACATCTGCAGGCGCCAGCATCACTAAAGGCCGTAAGGAAATATGGGATTTAGACAATCCAAACGCTGGCTGGAGCCATCCTGTCCATATCCATTTCGAAGAAGGTCATATCCTGAATAGATTCGTGAATGGAGTCGAAGTAGCCGTGCCCGCGCACGAGAAAGGCCGCAAGGATGTTTACAGGCTGGAGCCAAATGAGCGCATAAGAGTGTTCCTGCGCTTCCGGGATTTTCCTGGGAAGTATGTGATGCACTGTCACAATATGATCCACGAAGATCACGCCATGATGGTGCGTTGGGACATTGTGTAGACTGAAAGGAACCTTATACCATGAACAAAGAGAAAACTATTATGAATACACGTAGAGAAATTCTGGCCGGCATGGGTGTGGCTGCACTGGGCTTGATCGGTTTGAACGCTGCTTGGCAAGGGCTAAGCAGCAAGATGCCGGGTACCACCACCAACCGGGACAACTGGGACAACTGGGACAACAGGGATACAATGAGCGCCACTCCGTTTCCAAACGTAACGCTCTATACGCATGAAGGAGAAGCCGTCAAGTTCTACGACGACCTGATTCGGGATAAAGTTGTCGCCATTAATATGATGTATGCCCAGTGTGCTGGCATTTGCCCGAGAGCAACAGCCAATCTGCTACAGGTGCAGGACATGCTGGGCGAACGCGCGGGGCGCGATGTCTTTATGTACTCAATCACCTTGCAGCCCGAACAGGACACTCCCAAGGGACTCAAGCAGTACACCGAGCGCTACGGCATAAAACCTGACTGGAAGTTTCTGACCGGTGCGCCGGAAGATATCGAATTAGTCCGCTTCCGGCTGGGTTTCTTTGATCGCGAGATCGACCTTGACAAGGTGAAAGAAAACCACACCGGGATGGTGCGTATCGGCAATGATGCACTCAATCGCTGGAGCATGGCACCCGCTCTGGCCGAGCCGCATCAGATTATGGCCACCATTAACCATCTCGATCCAAAGGCTGTACACACTTTCGAGGGAGAGCATACCTAGCCCGGATATTGCATGAATTGCACACGCCTTCACTTGTCTCTTGATTCCACAAGGGATTTGTCTCAGCCGGGTGTATGAATAACTACACCGCTTCTTCGAAAAATCCCTTGTGAAACCAATATCATGCGTGATCATCATGCGAATTTATGCAATATCCGGGCTAAATCCACTATACTCCGCGCGGTTACGGTTGCGGAATTTATGATCGAGTCATTTTATTCGAGAGCAAGGCGAGGAAACAGGCGCATAGCTGGCTGTGTAACTGTTTCTGCAACGCAGTTATCGAGTAAAAATCCACGTTCTTAGAACGTGGATTTTTACTTATCTGTGTTAATCTGCGAAATCTGTGGATAATTGCTTTTTCTAGGATAAAGATTGTTCAGGAATTCTTTAACGGAGATTGGCTTGCCATCAGCACCCCAGAACGAAGTGGAAATCATGTGCTGAATTTCGCGCTCCTTGCCATCACGTAACTTACTTTTCACCTTCTTCTTGCACACGCAAGGGCTCTGACCGCAGAGATAACAAGGCTGCGGCTCTTTTATCATGTTGCACTCGCATGGTTGCATACCGCATACAGGGCAAGGTTGCGGTGGTTTCTTCACACACACGCACGGTTCTTGACTGCACTTGGCGCAAACCTTTGGTTCTATCGGCTCGCCGTCCCATTCAGGGGCAGCAAAGTGGTGGTAAGCATCGACGAAGCCGTAAATCGTGAAGTATTCTTTGCCATCAAATAGCCGTATGCCACGCCCGGCAATCTGCTTGAACTCAATCATTGAATTCACCGGACGCATCAGGACGATATTCCTGATATTGCGCGCATCCACGCCAGTGGAAAGCTTTTGCGATGTCGTCAGAATGGTGGAAATGGATTTCTCGTTGTCCTGAAACTCCCGCAGATACTGCTCGCCCATCGCGCCGCCATTGGCAGTCACCCGCACACAGTATTTTGGGTCTTTACTCTGGCTATACTGGTTGATCAAATCCCGCACCGCTGCCGCATGGTCTTGGGTAGCACAGAAGGCAATGGTTTTTTCCTTCGGGTTAATCTCACTCAGAAAAATCTGCACCCGTTTGGCTTCACGCTCCTTGATTTCGATGATGCGATTAAAATCTTCCTCTTCGTAAATCTTGCCTTCTTCTACCTCGCCTTCAATGATTTGGTCATCTGAAGTGTAGATATAGTCATCCAGCGTTGTCTTGATGCGCTTCACCTTGAACGGGGTCAGAAAGCCATCGTTGATGCTTTCTTTCAGCGAATAGATATAGACTGGCTCTCCAAAATACCGGTAAGTATCCACGTTATCAATACGCTTGGGCGTAGCGGTCAAACCAAGCTGCACCACAGGGGCGAAGTATTCCAGAATGCCACGCCAGTTACTTTCGTCATTGGCGCCACCACGGTGGCACTCATCAATGATGATAAAGTCAAAATAGTCAGCAGGATAATCGCCAAAATAAGGTGTATTGTCCTTGCCGCTCATGAAGGTCTGAAAGATGGTGAAGAAGATGCTGCCATTGGCAGGCACGCTTCCCTTCTTGCTGATTTCCTTGGGCGTAATCCGCACCAGCGCATCTTCGGGGAATGCCGAGAAAGAATTGAATGCCTGGTTTGCCAGAATGTTTCTATCAGCCAGAAAAAGGATTCTCGGTCTGCGAGAGCCGTCACGTTTCAAATTCCAGCGGGTTTGAAACAGCTTCCACGCAATCTGAAAGGCAATGAAGGTTTTTCCTGTACCCGTTGCCAGCGTGAGCAGAATGCGCTGCTTCTCTTCGGCGATGGCATTAAGCGCATTGGCGACGGCGATTTCCTGATAGTAGCGAACCTCTTTGGTACCGCCTATGCTTTCAAAAGGGATGGCATCAAACCGGTCTTTCCAGTCGTTCTGGCCGGAGAAGGTTTTTTGCCAAAGCTCATCGGGGGTGGGGAATGCGGCAACCAGCCTCTCACGGCCTGAACGCATGGAGATTTCGTAAATCTCCATGCCGTTGCTGGCGTAGGTGATGTCAATGTGCAGCTTCTCGGTATAAGTCTTCGCCTGTGCCACCCCTTCAGGGAAAACGTGTTCTGCATCGCGCTGTGGTCGCGCCAGCCCTCTTGTTGCAAATGGGAGCCAAACACGCCATAACTGAAATTTCCACTTCGACCACCCATATACAGCTCGGATTTTAAATAACCATACTGACCAAACACCTGACGTGGCATGATGACGAATTTTTCCTGCGGTGCCTCGCGGGTTGTAATGTCGATCATGCCGCCGGATGCATTGCCATACAGCGCAGCGGGAGGTCCACGGATAATATCCATGCGCTCAATCAAAGATGGATCAATCGAATCCAGTTGTGTCTGCCCATCCGGCAAAGTCTGCGGAATGCCATCCACGCGCATCTGAATGCCACGCACACCAAATGGGGAACGCGCACCAAATCCACGAATCGCAATGCGCAAATCCTGCGCAAAGTTAAACTGGTTCTGAAAGAAAACCCCCGGCGTGCCACGCGCGAACTCATCCAGCGTGGCACCCGGTTGATAGTTATGCTGCGGATTATGTGTGATCTGCGTAATGCTGTTAGGAATCTGTGCCGGTGACCGCTCACTGCGGGTTGCGGTGATATTAATGAAGTCCAGGATGACGGGTTTTGCTGTTTTAGGTTCTTGTGCTTGGGCAAAAGAGAGGGTCAAAATGACGGCTATCAGAAAAAAGTAACAGTTCGCGGGTAAATGGATTAAATTTAAATGACGATGAAAAACATTTCTGGTGTATGAGGCGTTGACAGAAGTCATACGGATGCGGTTTTTTTAGAATCAACGAGCGGGATTATGATTTTCTTTGCAGCAAATAGAGAACTGTAATGATTAGTGTACAATTTGTGAAAAATACCAACCGGTTGCAACCTGTTTCTCATTTTCTGATAACTAGAAACGAACAGCTATGGGCTATTATTACATTTGATACGGATGGTATTGGGTTTGCCGATTCATGATTTTATATTTAAATCGATGTAATGAATCTAACAATATTTAGAGAAGCTGATTATCGATTCTTTTTCTTTTCAAAAGAAGAACCACGGATTCATGTTCATATTGTTTCTGAAGATAGTGAGGCAAGGTTTTGGTTGGAGATTGAAATTGAGCTGGCGAATAACTATCACTATTTAAGAAAACAACTAGGAGGCTATCCGAGAATAGTGGTCGTAGCGAGGGGAAGCTATTTTGAGACAGATTTTTTGAACATTTGAGGCGAATAGTTATTCTATTTAACGAAAATGATCGAGAAATATGGCCAAAATAGCTTTTCCGCAGTGGATCACTCTATTCTCGGACAGCCTCCTAGAGAAAACTTTGAACAAGTTGGTTACGTTTATGGTTCGACAAGTTCATCACGAACGTAATCAACACATTACCGTTCGTCCTGAGTTTGTCGAAGGACTTAATCAAGCTTCAGTGGAGTCCGCACCTTGGTTCCATGTCTTGAACGGCGAGCGCATCAACCACCATCACCTGAGCCTGGCCGAGAAAAACACTGCAAGGGAAATTAAGAAAAAGGAGAACCGGCATGACTGACATTTATACGAAAGCAAGATTCTGGAAATGCGCGCTTCAGGTGAACCCCGCCAGTTACAGTAAATATCGCGGCATTGATCATGGCATGACGGATGAGGAATATAACCAGCAACTTCTCTCGATTGCTTTAGAGAATGATATCAAAGTTATTGGTCTGGCCGATCACGGCAACGTCGATGGTGTCAATGCTATTCGTACTTTGATGAATGAAAATAATATTATCGTGTTCCCTGGTTTTGAAATCGCCACCACGGAAAAAGCTCACTTTGCATGCTTGTTTCCCGAAAACACCACTAAGGATCAACTGCATCGCTATCTTGGAGCGCTGGGGCTGCCCAATCCTGAAGATGGTATCTGGCCTTCAAACTTAGGGGGGAATGATCTTCTCACCAAAGTGGACGAACTAGGTGGCTTTGTCTATGGAGCACATTGCACAGACGACAACGGTCTGCTATATCGAAAGCTAAACCATGTCTGGCAGAATCCTTTGTTAAGAGCTGCACAGATACCGGGAGCATTAGATGAGTTGAATAAAGATGCAGGTTATGCCTATTACCAAATCTTACGAAACAAAAATCCAGACTATAAACGTGATATCCCTGTTGGAATCATTAATGCGAAAGATCTTATAGTTCCAAAAGATCTGGCCGATCCGAGGGCATCCTGTTTAATCAAGATGACGAAACCTTGTTTTGCGTCATTCAAACTAGCCTTTCAAGATCCAGAATCACGGGTGCGCCTCAACAGCGATATTTCAGAGAAGTATTATTCGCACATTGAATATTTAAAAGTGACTGGAGGTTATCTGGATGGGTTGGAAATAGAGTTTTCCGAGCATCTAAATTCGGTTATCGGCGGGCGTGGTACAGGAAAGTCGACATTAATTGAATGCATTCGATACGTCTTAGATTTACGCCCAATAGGTAGAAATGCACAGAAGCAACACGATGAGATTATTAAGGTGAACTTAGGAAATGATAGAGCGCGAATCGAGCTAGGGATTCGTTCATCCAAAATGAATGGTAGACGCTTTGTAATTGCCAGGCGTTACGGAGAGAGTACGAGTGTCAAAGATGAGAATGGAAATCCATCTACATTTACTCCTGCCGATCTCCTGCCTGAAATCGAAGTTTATGGTCAGAATGAAATCTATGAAATTGCACAGGACAAGCCCAGTCAACGTAAATTGCTGTCCAGGTTTCTAGAATTAGATCAGCCAGTCAGTGAACGATTTATTCAAGAAGCGCTAATTAAATTAGCGGAAAACAGGCAGAAATTAATTGAAGCACAAAACAATGTAGCAGCAATTGAGGATGAGGTTGCGCGCCTTCCTAAGCTGGAAGAACAGATAAATCAATTTAAAAGCTTGGGACTTGAAGAAAAATTGAAAATTGTGCCTTTTCTCGAAACGGAAAAGCGTCTGTTAAAAAGAATAATGGAGGAGGAGGGGACAAATCTCAATAAAGCGCTTCAATCGGTGCGGGATAGTTTACCTGATACCGTTTTCCTCAGTGAATCAACACTTGCAAGTCTTCCCCATGCTGAAAGCCTGCGCAAAATGCGGGGGGTACTAGATCATCTTCGTAGTGAGGCGGAAGCATTACTAAATCAATGGCAGGGAAAATATGGAGATGCGAAAGTAACGATCGAAACCCTTGGCCAACAGTTGACTGCAGGTATTCAGCAGGACGAAGATGTACTTGAAGAAACCTTTAAGGATCTGCCTTCTTGTGAAGGGAAAACCGGCAAACAGATTGGAATCGAATTCCAGAACTTGATGAAGGAAATCGAACGGATTCGCCCTAAACAGGCCTTGATTGAGAATCGTAAAAAACTTTCCGCAGAGCTTCAGAAACTAAGGAAATCGATTCTAAATGAATTATCCGTCACACGGGCAGAACGTTCGGCACAGTTCTCAAGGTCTCTGAAGAAACTCAATAAACGACTTGCTGGGAAGCTTCGTCTGGAGATCAAAGCGGAATCTGATCGGACTCCTGTTATTCAATTTCTGTTGGTTTGCGGTTTGGATAATATTGGTGAAGGACGGCTTGCTTGGCTTAAAGATGCCGATCCCTTTTCTCCAGTGATGTTGGCTGAATGCATACGTAATGGCACGGAAGCACTGCGTAGTACTAATTGGGGGATTACCCCAACTGTAGCCGATGCGCTGATCCGACTGACACCGGAGCGAGTTCTTAAACTTGAGGAAATCGAATTGCCCGACCTGATCAGTATCGAGCTGAATACCGCTCATGAAGGTCAGGAAAATTTTAGGTCATTGGATAGACTTTCAACCGGACAACAGTGCACGGCGATACTGCATCTACTTCTTTTGCAGAATCTTGATCCATTGGTTATGGATCAACCTGAAGATAATCTTGACAACGCCTTCATTGCTGAGCGCATTGTGGCAGAGTTACGATCCGCAAAGATCGCTCGCCAATTCATCTTTGCAACTCACAATGCAAACATACCGGTTTTCGGTGATGCTGAATGGATCGGTGTATTTGAAGTTTCGGAAGGGCAAGCACAGATGCCTCAAGAAGCGCAGGGTGCTATTGATGTACCACAAGTAAGGGACAAAGCTGCAGTCATTCTGGAAGGTGGTAAAGCGGCTTTCAATCAACGTAAGGCCAAATATGGTTTCTGAGGTAATGCAATGCTAAAAGCCGAATTGTTAGAAATAGTCGCCAACGGAGAAAATTCTGGTGTGGAATTTAAGCGGGATGATATTCGACCTGAGCAGTTGGCTAAAGAAATCGTAGCTTTTGCAAATGTTCAGGGAGGGAGAATTCTCTTAGGTGTCGAGGACGATGGTCAATTCACTGGACTTAAGCAAGCGGAGCCTCAGGAATGGGTTTTGAATGTGTTTAGGGATAAAGTTCATCCTCAAATTATTCCATTTTATGAGGAAATTTTAGTTGAAAAGAATAAGCGGGTTGCAGTGATCACGCTAGCACCAGGCATATCAAAGCCTTATGTGGTGCGTCACAACAACCGCGAAGAGGTTTATATCCGCATGGGGGATCGATCTGAACTGGCAAGCCGGGAACAGCAACTGCGCCTTTTCGAGAGCGGCGGATTACTTCATGTTGAGGTATTGCCGGTCGCGGGCACATCATTGTTCAATATTGATAAAAACAGGCTGGATTATTATCTGCGAACAATTATCAAGGATCCAGAGATGCCCAACACCGATTCTGAATGGATAGAGCGTCTACTAGGGCTGGGCTTGATGGCGGAAGACGGTATGGGAAATACGGTATGTTCGGTAGCAGGTTTAATTTGCTTCGGGATAAACCCCAGGCGGTTTCTTCGACAAGCAGGATTGCGGGTGATGTCCTTTGCCGGGGATGACAAAGAATATCAGGCGCTGCTAGATGTGGTTCTTGATGCACCTCTAGTGGGGCGTTGGCAAGTAACAGAAGTAGGGCAAAAACAGTTGGTTGACCAAGGTCTGATAGAGAAATTTTCTGTCACAATAGAACCCTTTATCACCCAGGAAGCCGCTGAAATTGATGAAAATATGCGACGGGAAAAGATTTGGCTTTATCCTTGGGAAGCCATTCGGGAAACAGTCATTAATGCATTAGTTCACAGAGACTGGACAAGATCGGTCGACATAGAAGTGACTAATTACTCTGATCGTTTGGAGGTTATCAGTCCCGGTAAGCTTCAGAATTCAATGACCGTCAGAAAAATGATTGCTGGTCAGCGCTCACCAAGGAATACCTTGATCATGGAGATTCTACGTGATTATGGCTATGTTGATTCACGCGGCATGGGAGTACGTACCAAGGTTATTCCCCTAATGAAGAGCATAAACCAAACAATTCCTGAATTTGAGGCAACAGAGGATTATCTGAAAACGATCCTGTATAGGAAGAAGGCAGATGCGTGAGGTTCTGCACATCATCTTCTAAGAAAGAGCAGTTCATTTAGACGAACTGAACATTACGAATGGTTTTGCATTCATCTACAAGCCCAAGCAATCGTATCATCCTGCTTGGCGCCAGCAACCTGACCTTATCGTTACGCCTTGTTATCCACCTGATGCAGCAACAGTTTGGTGGGCCCAGTGAGATTTTGGTTGCTGCCGGGCATGGCCGTGCGTATGGGGTGTTCAGTCAAATGTTGCTGCGCGGGTTGCCTGGGGTTGCTGCCAGTGGGCTTTGGGCACAACTGGTTTCGACTGAATCGCGCCCGGCGTATGCTTTGCTGACGGATATCGGCAATGACATCTTGTACGAATCGGCACCGGAGCAGATTTTGCGGTCGGTGGAGTGGTGCATTGAACAGTTGCAGAAACAGCTGGTGCAGATTGTCGTGATCAATCTGCCGATGGCTTCGATTGAAAATTTATCCGAAACCCGCTACACATTCTTTCGTAACGTTTTTTACCCGTTCTGCCGGTTACCAAGGGATGAAACGGTGAACCGTGCCCGGGCCGTGCATCACGGGTTGATCGACATGGCATCGCGACGGCATTTCAAACTGTATGAGCAGGAGCCGGTCTGGTTTGGTTTGGATGGCATCCATGTGAACTACTGGCAGCGGCGAGCGTTTTATCAGGATATTCTTAAACAGTTTTCATTGCCCCGTAATGAGCAAACATCTGCCGAAAGCAAACAGGAATTATTGTTAACCTGGCAGCAGCGCCCGCAATTTGCCTACAAGACGGTATTGGGACGCGCGATCTATTGTCAGCAACCGAGTGGCCAGTTGGCGGATGGGTCGATTATCTTCAAGTATTGATCGAAGGAAAGATGATTACGCTGACCAATCAGCACAGATGCGCTCATAAGCGGATTCTAGCCCGGATATTGCATGAATTCACACGATGATCACGCATGATATTGGTTTCACAAGGGATTTTTCGAAGAAGCGGTGTAGTTATTCATACGCCCGACTGAGGATTCGGGGTAAGCAGGCAAACCGCAAAGCGGCTGCTCGCAAAAATTCCTTGTGGAATCATGAGACAAGTGAGGGCGTGTGCAATTCATGCAATATCCGGGCTAGAGACATGGAACCTGACAGTTGCCTAATGTCGATTCTTTAGTTCGCAGATACAGGCCCGTCACAACTGTCGTTTGACTTCCCCTTCTGCAGTCTTATAATCCCATAAGTTCCGCTTTCCCGGCAGTTCAGTTCAACAAGGTTTATCCGCCGCCGCCAACACTACTGCGCAACACGCTCAAGATAAAATGAAAAAAGACAGAAATTATTAATGAAACTGACGCTATCCCGTTTAGAAAACCTGCTGCTGACCGCCTGCGACGACCTGCGCGGTAGCATGGATGCCAGTGAATACAAGGAATACATCTTTGGCATGTTGTTCCTGAAGCGGGCCAGCGACCTGTTTGATCAACGCCAGGCTGAATTAAAAAAAGAATTCATAGCAAAAGGTATGAGCGAAGCCGATATCCGGATCGAGTTAAAAGATTCCTATCACTACTCCGGCAAATACTTCTATGTGCCCGAGCGTGCCCGCTGGAATCAGGGCTGGCAGGAAGAAGTGGTGGAAAACGGTCAGAGTGTCGTCATCCAGCGCCCGGCGCTGAAGCACGTCAAGGAAAACGTCGGCACCACCCTGAACAAAGCGCTGGAGGCGATTGAAGACGCCAACCCGGACGCCCTGCAAGACGTGCTGAAAGGCATCAACTTCAACCGCAAGATCGGTAGCCGCACGCTAGGCTGTCGAAATAGATCTAGAATATTTCACTGGTTTTTAGTAAGCCAAAAAAATAATAACATATTGATATTAAATAGTAAAAAATATTTTATAAGTGCTTATTTCCAGGTAAAAAATAGATTTAATGAAGATAGTTGTAAAAGTGGAAGCAAAAATTCATCGGGTTTTTTTGTAATACAGCATGTTAAATGATAGATGTTGTATCCAAAAAATGGGAGAGTTAATTGTAATATTTCGACAGCCTAGCCGCACGCTGGATGACGACACTCTGGCCGATTTCGTCACCAACTTTGAGAAGATCCCGCTCAAGGACAGCGACTTTGAATTCCCCGACCTGCTCGGCGCGGCCTACGAATGGCTGATCAAATACTTCGCCGATTCCGCCGGTAAAAAAGCCGGCGAGTTCTACACCCCCGTCGAAGTGGTGCGCATTTGCGTCGAAATCTGTAATCCCGAAGAAGGCATGAGCGTGTATGACCCCACCGTGGGTTCCGGCGGCATGTTGATCCAGATGCGCGACTACCTGCGCGAAAAGGGCGGAGATGCCAATGAGCTGGCGCTGTTTGGACAGGAAAAAATGGGCACCACCTGGTCCATCTGCAAAATGAACATGCTGCTGCACGGCATTTCCCATGCCGATATCCGTCAGGAAGACACCCTGCGCGAACCACAACACCTGGACGACAGCAACGAACTCAAACGCTTCGACCGGGTAGTGGCCAATCCGCCGTTCAGCCAGAACTACATCAGGAAAGACCTGAAATTTTCCGGCCGCTTCCCGGTGATGATGCCGGAAAAAGGCAAAAAGGCCGACCTGATGTTCGTCCAGCACATGCTGGCGGTGCTCAAACACAATGGCCGCCTGGCCTCGGTCATGCCGCATGGCGTACTGTCCCGTGGCGACGAGGAACGCGCAGCGCGCAAACATTTTATCGAGCACGGTGTTCTGGAAGCCATTATCGGCCTGCCCGGCAACCTGTTTTACGGCACCGGCATCCCCGCCTGCATTCTGGTGATGAACAAGGACCATGCCGCCACCCGAGACCATGTGCTATTCATCAACGCCGACCGCGAATACCGCGAAGGCAAAGCGCAAAACCACCTGCGCCCGGAAGACATCGACAAAATCATCTACGCCTACCGTCGTGGCGAGGATATTCCGGCGTATGCGCGCCGCGTGCCCAAGGCAGAAATCGTCGCTGAGGAGTACAACTGCAATATCCGCAGCTATGTGGATAACGCGCCGCCACCCGAACCCCACGATGTGCGCGCCCACCTGCACGGCGGCGTGCCGGTCGTGGAAGTCGAAAGCCTGGCGCACTTCTGGCAGAACTACGCCAGTCTGCGCGAAAGCTGTTTTCAAAACCGTCATCCCCGCGCAGGAACGTCACCCCCGAGTGCTTTAATCGGGGGCGGGAATCCAGATGTGCCTTACGTCGATTTCAAGCCCGCTCTGCAAGACAAACGCGCCATCGCCGACTTTGTGGCGATCCACCAAAGCGTCACCACCCGCCACCAGCAATTTATGCAAACGCTGGAAAGCTGGTGGCAGACCAATCTGTCCATCGTCGAAGCGCTGGCGCCCGATGCCGCCAACCCGCAAGACAAAGCGCGTAATGTCTATGTGATGCGCAGCCAACTGCTGGCCAGCATCGAGCAGACACTGACCGGCCAGCACCTGCTCACCCCGTTTCAGGTGCGCGGCGCGTTTGCCAACTATATGGATGAGCTCAAGGCCGACTTCAAATCCATTGCCGCCAGCGGCTGGGGGCCGGAACTGATCCCGGATGAAGACATCCTGCAAAGCCAGTTCCCCGAGGTGATGGAAGCACTGGAGCAATCGCGAACGCGCCTGGCCGGGCTGCAAGAGCTGTTTGCCGCCGCCGGCGAAGAGGATTTTGAAGACAGCGACGATACCGGCGTGATGAATTCCGATCAGGTGAAAGACCTGAAAGCCCGGCTGAAAGAAGCGAAGGGTATGGTCAGACTCTGCAGGCGTGACCCCAACCTGGGCGACGCCGCGCAATTCCAGCGCGAAGCGCAGCAGATCGAGGCGCAACTGCAACGCCACAAAGTGCTGGAAGAGGAGGTCAAAACCCTGCGCAGCACCATCAAGGGCATCGAAGGCAAACGCGACGAACTGGTGCAAAGCGCCCGCGAAAAAATCTCCACCGGTGAGGCGCGCGCGGTCATTATCGAACGCCTGCGACACATGCTGATGAACAGTTACCGCACCTACCTGCGCGCCGATCAGCGTGCCTGCATCAAGGCCATTGAAAACCTGTGGTCAAAATACGCCGTTACCGCCAAAACCATCGAAGCCCGGACGGGATACGGCCTCAGCACAGTTAAAGGCGTTTTTGGTGGAGTTGGGGTATGAGTGACTGGCGTAAATTTAAGCTGGATGAATTCGCTGATGTGCTAGACCACCTTCGTATACCAGTTAATGAAGAAGAGCGCTCAAAGAATCCAGGTGCCACACCATATTATGGCGCTAATGGACTACAAGGATTCATAAGTGGCTGGCTCTTTGATGAGCAATTAATTCTTATCGCAGAAGATGGCGGTTATTTTGATGAATACGCAACTAGACCTGTTGCTTACAAAATAGCCGGGAAAAGTTGGGTCAATAATCATGCTCATATTCTCAGGCCAAAAGAAGCCTTTGACTTTGATTTTGTTTTTTACAGCTTGCAACACAAGAACATTACTCCTTTTATCAAGGGCGGCACTAGAGCAAAGCTTAATCAGAAAGAGTTGCGAGAAATTGAAATCTACAGTCCTAAAAGAAAAAGTTCCCAAAGAGCTATTTCAATGGTTCTCGGAACCATCGACCAAGCCATCGAAAAAACCGAAGCGCTGATTGAAAAATACCAGCAGATCAAAGCGGGGCTGATGCACGACCTTTTTACCCGTGGCATCGGCGCCGACGGCAAACTGCGCCCACCCCGCGGACAAGCGCCGGAGCTGTATCAGCAAACCCCGATTGGGTGGATTCCGAAGGAGTGGGGTTATGAATCATTGTCCGTGCTGGCAATTGGAAAACTAACGAATGGAGTTTTTAAAGAACCAGAAAGAGTCGGTACAGGTGTCCCGCTTGTAAATGTTGCTGACCTCTACAGGGGCGAGAGTGTCGACCTAGGCTGTCGAAATAGATCTAGAATATTTAACCGGTTTTTAGTAGGGCCACAAAAATAATAACNNGTTAAATGATAGATGTTGTATCCAAAAAATGGGAGAGTTAATTTTAATATTTCGACAGCCTAGTGTCGACCTGGATACGTGCGAATTGTTCGCCGCCACTAATGACGAGATAGCCCGGTATGCAGTTATTAAGGGTGACATATTCTTTACACGTAGCTCACTAAAGCTGGAAGGCATAGCCCAGACAAGCTTCATTGATTCGGATCCTGAGAGTGCTGTTTTTGAATGCCATGTAATGCGACTTCGTCCAGACACCTCAAAGGTGTCGCCGAAGTTTCTAAAAGAATGGTGTGTTTGGATTTATGCTCGACGTCACTTTATGGCAAATGCAAAACAGGTGACCATGACTACAATTTCACAAGACGGGATATTCGGCCTTTTATGCCCTATGGCTTCATTGCATGAACAAATGAAAATAGTAGAAAAAGTTGAAGCTATTTACTAACGTTTCGAAGTTCATTTTAACCTAATAATACCATTGGAAGGCTTGATTTACTTGGC
>CXWL01124059.1_pt1 | contig 22539 bp, 17 predicted proteins | sample 590931 | NCBI WGS metagenome assembly CXWL01 (sample SAMEA3498368, study PRJEB10139) | groundwater metagenome | biome: water well; material: biofilm material | place: Germany | collected 2015-04-27 | reverse complement strand
GCTGGAATGGGTGTCGCCCTCGAAATACAGCACGGTGTCCACGATGTGCTCCAGCACGCGCGGGCCGGCCAGCGCGCCTTCCTTGGTGACGTGGCCGACCAGGATAATGGTCACACCGCTGCTCTTGGCCACGCGCGTGAGTTGCGCGGCGCATTCGCGTACCTGCGCCACCGAGCCGGGCGCGGAGGTGAGTTGCTCGGAATACACGGTCTGGATGGAATCTATCACCACCACGTCCGGCTTCTCGTGGGCGATAGTAGCCTGGATTTTTTCTAACTGGATTTCCGGCAGCAGATGCACTTCGCGCGCATCGAGCGCAAGGCGCCTGGCGCGCAGGGCGATCTGCTGCGCCGATTCTTCGCCGCTGACATACAGCACCTTCTGCCGTGGCGACAGATGCGCCAAGGTCTGCAACAACAAGGTGGATTTGCCGATGCCGGGGTCGCCGCCGATCAGCACCACGCCGCCCTGTACCAGCCCGCCACCGAGCACGCGGTCGAATTCGGCGATGCCCGTCGGCGTGCGCGACACTTCATTCGCTTCCACCTCGGCAAGTTGCTGCAACTTGCCCGATGTCGCCAGCGTGCTGAAGCGGTTCTTTCCGCCCGCAGCCACCTCTGCCACGCTTTCCACCAGCGTGTTCCACGCCTCGCAGTGCGGGCACTGCCCCTGCCACTTCAGCGTCTGCCCGCCGCATTCGGTGCAGGCATAAATTGTCTTCGCTTTTGCCATGCCTGCCTTCGAGGAAAATGTGGGGAGAGTGCGGGAAAAAATAGTGTTTGCTTTTGAGGTCTCCCACCCCCACCCTAACCCTCCCCCTCAAAGGGGAGGGAACAGAAATCTTGGCGATGCACCAATTCCTTCCCCTTGACAGGGGGAAGGCCAGGATGGGGGTGAAGCACTAAAGAATCAGCCGGTTTATGCACCCATCCTGCGCTTGAGGGCTATTGCACCTTGAGCAATTCAACGTCGAAAATCAAGGTTGCATTCGGCGGGATGAGGGCGCCTGCGCCGCGTTCGCCGTAAGCCATGCCGGGAGGAATAATCAGGGTGCGCTTCCCGCCGACTTTCATGCCGACCAGGCCTTGATCCCAGCCCGGGATCACGAGCCCATCACCCAGCGGGAAAGTGAGGGCCTGACCGTGATCCTGCGAGCTATCAAATTTTTTGCCTTTGTGGTCGGGTTTGGCGGCATCGTAAAGCCAGCCGGTATAGTGTACTGAAACGGATTTTCCGGGAACGGCTTCCGCGCCGACGCCGGTTTTGGAGTCGGTTTTCACCAGCTTGGTTATGGCGGGCGTATTTCCGGAAAATGCCGGCTGAACCGGCAATATCATGCTTAGGGACAACGTGAAAAAACAAAGCAAGGTTCTGGTTTTAAGCATTGCGTACTCCAATAAAAAAACATGTCTATAAACAATTTTCAGCTTGGCACTATTGTAGATGGGTGAAGGCCGGAGGCCGTAACCCATCGAAGCTGAGCTAAAGAACTTTTGATGGAACCACTGGTGAAACTACTAGTCCGGGCTAGCCATCTGAGCACCCGAACGACGGGTTACGCTTCGCTCCACCCATCCTACCGAAAATCACATAGAGGCAAAAAATGGGTGAGAGCGGAAAATAATACCATTCGGGCGTTTCAGTATCCAAGCATGCGCGCACCCTGATAGAACGCAAAGCTCATCACCCAGGCCAGCGCCAGCGACCAGGCGATGGAAAACATCATGAAGCCGGAATTCTTGGATTCACTGCGCAGGGTGGCGATGGTGGACAGGCAAGGGGTGTAGATCAGGGTAAACAGCATGAAGCTGTACGCCTGCACCCAGTCCAGTTGCAACGCCAGCGCACCGCTCAATGCCTGGCCGCCCAGGCCATAAATCACGGCGAGCGAACCGATCACGATCTCCTTGGCGACGAAGCCGAAGATCAGCGCGATGGTGAGTTCCGGAGTGATGCCGACCGGCTCAAACAGCGGGTGCAGCCAGGCGCCTATGATTCCGGCCCAGGTGTCCGCGCTGGCGGGCGCCGCTGAGGGCGGCAGATGGGTAAGGAACCAGACCAGCACCACGCCGGCGACGATGAATTTGGTGGCGCGGTGGATGAAATGGTACACCTCGTGCCAGCCGCGCAGCACCATCTGGCGCAGGGTAGGGAAGCGGTAGGGCGGCAGTTCCAGCACGAACGGCTCGGTGCTGGGAAAGTAACGCTTGAACAGCAGCGCGGTGAGGATGGCGCTAGCAAAGCTGAACAGGTACAAGCTGAACAGCACCAGCGCGGCGGATTTGGGCGTGAACAGCGCGGCGGTGATGAACACGAACACCTGCAAGCGGGCGGAACACAGCGAGAACGGGATGACCAGCATGGAGAGCAGGCGCAGCGGGCGCGAGCGCATGACGCGCGTGCCCATCAGCGCGGGCACGTTGCAGCCGAAACCCATCAGCAGCATGACGAAGCTGCGCCCATCCAGCCCCATCTTGCCCATCAGCGCATCCATCAGAAAGGCGGCACGCGACAGATAGCCGGTGTCTTCCACAATCGCCATGAACAAAAAGAACAGCACGATCAGCGGCACGAAGGCGGCGACGGTTGCCACGCCGTTATACACGCCGTCCAGCAACAGGCCTTGCAGCATGGCGGGCAGGCTGGCGAGCAGCGGGACGACGGCGGCTTCGCGCAGCCATCCGAACAGGTCGTTGACACCGATTTGCAGCGGCTGGCCGAAGAAGAAAATGGCCTGGAACAGCAGGTACATGATGCCGAAAAAGATGGGCAGCCCCAGCAAGGGATGCAGCATGAGGTGGTCGAGCTGATGGGTCAGGTTGTCCGGCATGCGCGCGGGCACCTGTACCGAGTGTTGCAGCACGCGCGCCATTTCGGCTTCGATCTGCTCATCCTGCTTGAGCTGGTTGCGCAGATTTTCCGCCAGGCCGGGCGTGGTGTAGCGCAGCGCGCGGGTGGCCGCCTGCATGGCCTCGCTGTAGCCGGTGCCGTATTTGGCGCTGAGTAGGAATATGGGGATGCCCAGCGCTTCGGACATCCTGGCGGTGTCTATGGTGATGCCGAATTTCCTGGCTTCATCCGCCATGTTGAGCAGCACGACCAGGTTCAGGTTGAGTTGTTTGAGTTGCAGCAGCAGGCTCAACTGGCGCTCGATCTGCGTTGCATTGAGCACGACCAGCGCGAGGTCCGGCACGTTGTCGTGCAGGAAGTGGCGCACCACTTGCTCGTCATCGGAAAAGCCGTGCAGGTCGTAGATGCCGGGCAGGTCAATGATCTCGACCATGTCGCCGCCGAGCAATATCTTGCCGGCAAGCAGTTCCACGGTGATGCCCGGCCAGTTTCCCACGCGGGCGGCGGCGCCGGTCATGCGGTTGAACAGGGTGGATTTCCCGGTGTTGGGCATCCCCAGCAGGGCTATTCTTTTCAAGGCCGGCGCACCGTAATTTTTTCCGCTTCAACTTTTCGCAGCAGGATGTCGGTGGTTCCGATGCGTACTTGCAGGGGGCCTGAAAAACGCGCGCGGCGTATCATCTCGACTTGCTTGCCCGCGCGGAAGCCCATCGCCAGCAGACGCTGGTGCAACGATTCTTCGGCATGGATCACTTCGATAATGGCTGTTTCGCCGGGATGCAGGCTGGATAAGGTCATGGTGGAGTGATGGGGGTGAGCGGTTTTCACAGTGGTTGAATTATTCCACAGCAGCCCGTTGTTTGTAAGGCAATCCGCATGGGTTTCGGTTAAAATGCGCACTTTTGCGGCTGTGGCAAAACATCATGGTTAAAGGCAGCATCGTTGCAATAGTCACCCCGATGCGCGAGGATGGCAGCCTGGATTTGGCCGCTTTTCGTGCGCTGATTGATTTTCACATTGAGCAGGGTACGGATGGCATCGTGGTGGCGGGCACCACGGGCGAGTCGCCTACGGTGGATGTGGAAGAACATGAAATGCTGATCCAGCTTGCGGTGGATCATGCGGCCAAACGTATTCCCATCATTGCCGGGACGGGCGCGAATTCGACCAGGGAGGCCATCGAGCTGGCGGCCTTTTCAAAGAAGGCGGGCGCGGATGCTTCGCTGACGGTGGTGCCGTACTACAACAAGCCGACGCAGGAAGGCATGTACCTGCATTTCAAGGCCATCGCAGAGGCGGTGGATATGCCGCACATCCTGTACAACGTTCCCGGCCGCACCGTGGCAGACCTGCTCAACGATACGGTGCTGCGTCTGGCGCAGATCCCCAATATTATCGGCATCAAGGATGCGACCGGGGGCATCGAGCGCGGCAGCGACCTGTTGCAGCGCGCACCGAGGGATTTCGCGGTGTACAGCGGCGACGATGCGAGCACGCTGGCGCTGCTGCTGCTGGGCGCGCATGGCACGATTTCAGTGACGGCCAACGTGGCGCCCAGGCTGATGCATGAAATGTGCGCTGCTGCCCTGAACGGCGAAGTGGCCAAGGCGCGCGAGATCAATTTCCGCTTGCTCGGGTTGCATCGCAGCCTGTTCGTTGAAGCCAACCCGATCCCGGTCAAGTGGGCGGTGGCGCGGATGGGGAAGATACTGAATGCACTGCGCCTGCCGCTCACGCCGCTGACCGCCGCCTCGCAGGGCGCGGTGGAGAATGCAATGCGCCAGGCGGGGGTGGTTTGAAGCGGCGCAGTTTGAATTGAGGAGAAGCATTTGAAAAGAAACATGAGAGTACCGAATCTTTCCGCATTGTTTCTTGCCGTGGTGGCCTTGGCCGGGTGCGGCACCATGGATTTCGAGGGCAAGCGAGTTGATTACAAATCCACCACGGTCAAGGTGCCGCCGCTGGAAGTTCCGCCCGACCTGACGGCGCCCGCGACCGAAGATCGCTACTCCATTCCGGATAGCGGCGAGGAATCCGTAGCGACCTATTCCGATTTTGCCAGGGGCGGCTCACCCCAGGCGAGAGCTGCTGCCGTGTTGCCTGAAGTGAAGAGCGTGCATCTGGAGCGCAGTGGCTCGCAGCGCTGGCTGGTGGCGGGCGACAGGGCGGAGAACGTGTGGCCGCTGATCAAGGCGTTCTGGCAGGAGAAGGGTTTCGTCATCAAGCTCGAAAACCCGCAGGCCGGCATCATCGAAACAGACTGGGCCGAAAACCGCGCCAATATCCCGAAGGGCGGTTTGCGCAGCGTAATCGGCAAGGTGTTCGACGGCTTGTACGACTCGGGCAAGAAGGATATGTACCGCACCCGTCTCGAGCGCAGCAAGGACGGCGGCAGCACGGAAATCTACATCAGCTACTACGGCAAGGAGGAGGTGCTGGACAAGGATGGGAACACATCCAAGTGGCAGTCGGCCCCGAATGATCCCGAAATGGAACTCGCCATGTTGCAAATGCTGATGGCCAAATTGGGAGGTGACGCGGAAGCGCAGGCCAAGGCGCAAGCAGCGCCCGCCGCATCAGCAAGGGAAACGGCGACCGCACCCAAGCTGCAAGAGCTTGCCAATGGCGGCAAGGTTATTTTATTGGGCGAGCCGTTTGACAAGAGTTGGCGCAAGGTAGGGCTGGCGCTGGAGCGCGCAGGCATAGTGGTGGATGATAAGGACAGATCCAAAGGCGTGTATTTCGTGCGTGTTGAGAGCGCTGCCAAGGAAAAAGGCTGGCTCGACAAACTGGCTTTCTGGCGCAAGGAAGACGCCGGCAAGCCCGCGCGTTACCAGGTAACCGTACAGGAAAGCAGTGCGGGCTGCGAAGTGGCGGCCAACAACGGCAACGGTGAGATCAATCCCGACACGCAACGGATTATCGGCGTGCTGTACAACAATCTCGGCAAGTAACCGCGCGCCGCCCATGCGCTTCGCTTCACTCGGCAGCGGCAGCGAGGGTAACGCACTGGTGGTGCAGGCCGGACGAACCTGTGTGCTGATGGATTGCGGTTTCACCTTATCCGGAACGACCGCGCGTCTGGCGCGTCTCGGCCTGGCAGCCGAACACCTCAGCGGCATCGTGGTGACGCATGAACACGGTGACCATATTGCGGGCGTGGCGCGCCTCGCCCGCAAGCATTCCATTCCGGTATGGCTGACGCACGGTACGCGGCAGGCGCAATACGGCGCCTTGGCCGATTTGCCCGGCCTGACGGAAATTGATCCCCATCACGCCTTTATCATCGGCGAGCTGCAAGTGCAGCCTTATGCCGTGCCGCATGACGCGGCCGAACCGGTGCAATATGCATTCAGCGACGGGGTAAAACGGTTGGGGGTGCTGACCGATGCCGGGTGCTCCACGCCGCATATCGAGGCGATGCTGAGCGGCTGCGATGCGTTGGTGCTGGAATGCAACCATGATCCTGCCATGCTGGCCAGCAGTGGTTACCCATTAAGCCTCAAACAGCGTGTCGGCGGGCGTTTCGGCCACTTGAACAACGCGGATGCGGCGGCGTTGCTGGCACGGCTGGACAATCGCCGCTTGCAGCATATCGTGGCGGCGCACCTGAGCCGCAAGAACAATACGCGTGAACTGGCGGTGAGCGCGCTGAGTGCGGTATTGAATTGCAATCCGGACTGGATTGCAGTGGCGACTCAACAGGATGGGTTGGGCTGGCGCGAGATCATGTGAGCGAGTTACAGTGTCGAAGCCAGGATGAAATGCAATGGAATCCGGGGTGTTATCAGATACGCCCACGGCTTCCCGGATTCCACCCGCAAGGGGTAGGCCGTGGTTGTAAGGGGCTGAAGCCCCAACAACCACGCACCGCTTCGCCTCATCCGGGCTTCAAACCTTCCCATTTTTGGTTCCGGCTCGTCCGGCTTAGGATGATATGAGGTCCCCATGAGCGTGTCCAAAGGCAACAAAAAAGCCGGCTCAAGCCGGCTTTTTTGTTGGGCGAAACCTGCGTATTACTTTTTCGCGGGTTCAGCGGCTGGAGCGGCAGCAGGTGCAGCAGCCGGAGCAGGAGCTTCAGCAGCAGGTGCAGCAGCCGGAGCAGGAGCAGGAGCTTCAGCAGCAGGTGCCGGAGCCGGTGCAGCAGCCGGAGCGGGTGCTGGTGCGGGAGCAGGTGCTGGGGCTTTTTCGCCGCAAGCGGTTAAAGACAGGGCCAACAGGGCAGCAACCAGAGCAGAACGTTTCATTTATTTTCCTTTACATTTAGGGATACAAAAAACCTGTGAAATTTTGGCACACTGTAGGCTATGCCACAGTGAAGCGGCGGCATTCTATCAACTTTTTTGAAAAAAGCCAGTCTTTTGTTATAGCCCCGTTGTGGAGGCAGAAACCGACGGGCGGGAGGATGCCCACATTTCCGTGAAACGCGAGTTCAGGACGCGCGCGCCTTCCACATCGTTCTGCGCCAGGATGCCGCGCGGGTCATCGAAATGGAAACGGCGCACACAATGTAATTCATCCGCCACGGCGAAGGGTTCGGACAGGTGCAGCAGGTGCGGGGGCGTCTGGTAAATCTGCATGCCGTGGCTGAACTGGCGCAACAGCAGTATCAGGCGCGGGCAGTGTTGCACGATAGGGCGCGTATCGTGCGCCAGCAGGTGCAGCCGGTTGGCGGGGTTGGCGAGCAGGAAGCGGCGGAGGGTGTCGTAGCGCGCTTCGGAATTGAAGCCTATGCCATCAAAATTCTTTTCAAAGATATACAGGTTGCGTTGTGCCAGGCCGCACAGCGTATCCAGTGCCGCGATATATTCCATCATTCCGTCCAATGGGGTGTGTTGCAGGCTATCACTCATGAACATACCTTTCGCCGGGTGGGTGCTTGTGACGGGAGCAATATAGTCGTTTGCGCGGCAGCGGTAAAGTGGCCAGGTGCGCACAAAAATACTTTCGCGGCAGATGAAATAAGTTAGAATTCCCGCAGAGAGGGGGGAGTGATTATATGTTGTTGCAAGCTGGAATGGACGCACCGCTGTTCGAGTTGCCCGATGCGGACATGGAGATGTTCGGGTTGGCCGCGCAGCGGGGCAAAAAAAATATTGTCCTGTATTTTTACCCGAAAGACGACACGCCCGGCTGCACCATGGAGGCGAACGAATTCACTAACCTGGATGACCGGTTCGCGCACCTTGATACGCTGGTGGTCGGGATCAGCCGCGACGAATGCCTGAGCCACGCCACTTTCCGCGACAAGCACGGGCTCTCGGTATTATTGTTGTCCGATACCGAATCCAGGGTGTGCAAAAAATATGGCGTGCTCTACGACAAGGAAGTTGACGGGCACAAGAAAGTCTCGATACAACGCTCCACCTTTGTGATAGACAAACAGGGCAAGTTGCGCCACGCCCTTTACGGTGTTCATGCGCACGGCCATGCCGATGAAATTCTTAAACTGGTAAAGGATATGAAATGAAAATTGCAAAAGGCACCGTTGTATCGCTGCGCTACGAGCTGTCCGACGCGAACGGCACCCTGCTGGAAAAGACGGCTGATCCGATCAGCTATTTGCATGGCGGTTATGACGGTATCTTCCCCGCAGTGGAGGAAGCGTTGCAGGGAAAGGATGCGGGTGCGAAATTCGATATTACGATGGAACCGGATGAAGCGTTCGGTGAGTATGAGCATGAGCTGGTGCGCGTCGAGCCGCGCAACCTGTTCCCGGATGAGATCGCCGTCGGCATGCAGTTCGAGGGCGGGGCAGAAGATGCGGACGATGAGGATTACATGCTTTATACCGTGGTGGATGTCACCGATAGCGAAGTGACCGTGGACGGCAACCATCCGCTTGCCGGCAAGACGCTCAATTTCACGGGCATCGTCACCGGCGTGCGCGTCGCCACCGCCGAGGAACTGGAGCATGGCCACACGCATGGCGAGGGCGGACATCACCATTAGCCCGGATAATACAAATGAAATTGCCGCCTATTTCTTCTCCGGCAAGCTGCCTGAAGCAAAAATTTCCGCACAATCGTCGGCCCGCTTGATAAACGCAGCAAGCACGGCCGGGTCGAAGTGGCTTGGGGCGGTGCGACCGTCCCCCTGGCTGATGATGCCGAGGCTTTTTTCATGCGTGAATGCCGGCTTGTAAGGGCGCTTGCTTCTGAGTGCGTCGTAAACGTCAGCCAACTGCATCATGCGGGCCGACAAAGGGTTTGCTTCACCCTTGATGCCTCTTGGATAGCCACCGCCATCCCAGCGCTCATGGTGGCCAAGAGCTATTTCATATCCCATCTGCAGATAGGGCGAAGAGTTGCCCTCAAGAATTTTGGCGCCGATGGCGGCATGGTTTTTCATGGTCTCCCATTCAACAGGTTCAAAACCTCCCGGCTTTAGCAGGATATTGTCAGGAATGCCGATCTTGCCGATATCGTGCATCGGGCTGGCATAAAATATCTGGTCGCAGAATTCAGGCGGCATGCCCAATTCCTCGGACAGCATTTTGGTGTAATGGCTGATGCGTTTGACATGCGCCCCCGTTTCATCATCGCGATGTTCGGCGGCGCGCATCAGGGTGAAAATCGCTTCGACAAACGAAGTGTGTAAATCCTTGGTGCGCTCCAAAACTTGCTCTTCGAGTATCTGGTTGTGATTTTTCAGAAAATCGCTGAATTCTTTCATGCGTAGCAGGTTGCGCACCCTGATTTTCAGATCCATCCGGTCAATGGGTTTGGTCAGATACTCCTCGGCGCCGGCATTCAGCCCCCGGAGACGGGACTCCCGATCCTCCAGCGCCGAGATTACGATAATGGGGATGAGCTTGGTATCGGGATTTGCTTTGAGTTTTTCCGTTACTTCGAAGCCGGTCATGCCGGGCATCATCAGATCGAGCAGGATCAGATCGGGCAGGATCTCGGCGGCCAACCGTATCGCTTGCATGCCATTTTCAGCTTGGTATATCTTGAAATTCTCATGCAGCAGCGAATCGAGCAACCTGCGCGCCCGTTCATCATCATCCACGATCAATATTTTGCGCTGTTTATCCATGGCTACTCCTGATTTTGCGGCCTGACAAGCTAATTTTTCGACCCCAGAAAAGAGGCGACTGTCGCCAGGAACTCCTTGTAACGGATGGGCTTGGCAATGTAGCCATCGCAACCGGCAGCCAGCATTTTTTCCTCATCCCCTTTCATGGCGAAGGCGGTCAGGGCGATGACGGGAATGTGTTTGGTTGCCGGGTCTTCCTTCAGCAGGTGGGTGGCCGCCAACCCATCCATGCCCGGAAGCTGGATATCCATCAGAATCAGGCCGGGGAGTTGTTCCCTGGCCATTGCAATCCCGCCCGGCGCATCCGTCGCCCGCAAAACCTCATATCCCTCCTTGCCGAGCAGGGATGCGACCAATTTCATGTTCGCCGGGTTATCTTCAACAACAAGAATCCTCATTCTCATCACTTCCCGTCAAGATTCAATAAAAAAACAGTTGGCGCATGGGGGCGAATTCACCCCGCAATAGTACGTGCCCTGCCTCCCCGCTTCAACTGGTCAATGACCTGGAACCCGTTCATGTCCGGCATCATCAGATCCGGCGTGACGAGATCAGGCTTCAAATGGGCCATCTGCTCCATGGCATCGCGACCGTTGCAGCCCCGCGCCGCCCTGTAGCCTTGATTCCTCAGGCGCCGCCCGATCAGGTTCGCTTTACCGTCGTTATCCTCGGCGATAAGGACCAGCGGCGGTTCATGTTTCCCCGATTGGCGGCAAGGGCGCATGGCCGGCCGGCAAGCTGCTCGCGCCGGCCGCAGCCGCACCCAGCTTCCGGGCGCGCCGGATTTCCGCGATGAAAGCGCCGTCATTAAAGCGGCTTTTCTCGACGATTTTGAGCACATCGCCGTTGAGTTTTTTGCGGTCTTCTGCGGTGATTGCCTTGGCGGTCAGGATGATGATGGGAGTCAAGGCCGTTTCAGGCTTCATCTTCAAGGCTTGCACCACATCGAAGCCGGTGACTTCCGGCATCATCAAGTCCAGGATAATCAGGTCGGGCTTAACCCGGTTGGTCATCTCGATCGCCTCGGCTCCGCCAAAGGTCTTGTAAACAGTGCAGCCAGCGTTTTCCAGATGCCGCGATACATATTCCACCGCCTTCGGGTCGTCGTCGGCAACCAGGATGCGCAATGCCTGCTGCGCCCATCCCCGATGCTGCGAGACCTCTGCCACAGCGGCCAGCAGATCGGCCTTGCGCACCGGTTTCTGCAACACCTGCGAGGCTCCCAGCGAGAACCCGCGTTTGCTGTCTGCCATGATCGAGACGATCACGACAGGAATATCGGCAAAATCTTTCTGACTATTGAGCAAGGCCAGAAAATCCCAGCCATCTATGCCGGGCAGCAGGATGTCCAGCGTGATCAGGTCAGGTTTCTCCTCGGCCAGCATGTTCAGCGCTTCCTCGGCGCTGGCCGCCCGGCGGGTTGTGTAACCTTCATCCTCAAGCTGGCGGCGAATAAGTTCGGTCGCATGATCGTCATCTTCGACGATGAGCACCCTGAATGCGGCTGACGATATCCTGGCGGCGGTATCCGGCTTGTGGGCGGGCGCTGCGCCGCCCCCCGCCCGATACTCCAGCCAGACCGTAAAGGTGCTGCCCCGGCCCGGTTCGCTCGCCAAACCCACGGTGCCGCCATGCAATTCGGCGATGTGTTTGACCATCACCAGGCCCAGGCCGGTGCCCTCGTATTTGCGGGCCAGCGAGCTGTCCAGTTGCGTGAAGGCGTTGAACAGTTTCTGCTGGTCTTCCGGACGGATGCCAATGCCGGAATCGGTCACGCTGATTTCGAGAAAGTCGCAGTCATACGAGCGGGGCGGAAAGAGCGGGGCGGGGCGCCTGTTGGCTAACTCGCTGCCGGGGATGCGCTGGGCCGCCAGCCGTACGCTGCCGCCGTCCGGGGTGAATTTGACCGCGTTGGACAACAGGTTGAAGGCGATCTGTTTGAACTTGCGGGCATCCAGCAGGCAGTTGCCGATGCCTGCGGCGACTTCTGTTTCCAGCCTGACTTGATGCGCCACGGCTCTTTCCCTGACGACGGACAGGCTGTTGCCCAAAAGCTCCGCCACGTCAACCGGCCCGATATCCAGCTCCATCTTGCCGGCCTCAATTTTCGACAGGTCGAGGATATCGTTGATGAGGCTCAGCAGGTGCTGGCCGCTGGTGAAGATATCGCCGACATATTCCGATTGCTCCGCATTCAGTTCGCCCATGACACCGTCTTTCAGCACTTCGGAGAAACCGATGATGGCATTCAGCGGCGTGCGCAGTTCGTGGCTCATGTTGGCCATGAATTCCGACTTCGTGCGGCCGGCCTGCTCAAGCTGCGCATTCTGCCGCTCGATTTGCTCGCCACGTTTTTTCAATTGCTCGGACAGGGCTATCAGATCGGCATGCTGCTTCAAGTTATTCATGGCCACGCCGAGATGCTGGGATAAACGCGCGATGAAATCACCGTCCATCTTTTGCAACGGTTTGCTTGACGCCAGCACCAGGACGCCCTTGAGATTTTCCTGAAAGCGGATCGGGCTGATCAGCACGGCGGCGGGCCGGAAGGAAAGCACGCCGGTTTCGATGGAGAGGCCATGATCGTCGCCCAAGTCATCGAGGATGAGCGTCGTATTTTCCATGGCGGCCCGGCCGATCAGGCCGGCGCCGCGTTCAAAGGATTTCTGGATGGATGCGGGCGCGCCATGCGCGACCGCCAGTTCGAGGTCGCCGCTCCATTCATCGTAGGCATAAATGGCCGAAACCGGGTAGGGGTGGTTGTCCGCCAGAATGGCGAGCAGGCTGGACAATGCCTGCTGCTGATCGTAGGTCGTGGAAAACTGCGCCATCGCCAGCGCATAAGAGCGGTCATAACGGCCCCGCATTTCCAGTTCGCGTTGTTTTTCCGCGATGAGATTTTCGGCGGCCTTGCGCTCGGTGATGTCGCGTACCGTGCCGAGAAACTGGCGCGTTTCACCGGCATTCATTTCGCTGACAGCCAGTTCGAGCGGGAATATGCTGCCATCCTTGCGTTTGCCAGCCACCTCCCGGCCGGCGGCGCCGAGGATCTTTTTTTCGCCCGTATCCAGATAGTGCCGGAGATAACCGTCATGCTGGCTGTGGTAGGGCTCCGGCATCAACAGGCTGACATTGCGGCCTGTCACCTCACCGGCACGATAGCCAAAAATGTGTTCGGCCGCCGGATTGAAGCTCTGCACGATGCCATGCCCATCAATGGTGATCAGCCCATCCACCAGATTTCCCACGATACAGGACAGGTGCGCCGTGCGTTCGGCAATTTGCTGTTCCAGATGTGTGGTTGCCTGTTGCTGCGCCTCGGCAAACTCGTTGATCGTTTGATAGACGGTGCGAAACTCGTCCCCCGCCTCTTCGACAGGCAAGCGCACTGCCAGATCGCCCTCCCTCATCCGGCGCGCCGCCGCCGCCAGCTTCACCACCGGCGACACGATATACAGGTTGGCCAGCCACAGGATCAGCAGCAGAGAGGCCAGCATAATGAGCAGGCCGCTGAACAGCAGTGTTTGGCGTAATGCGTCAACATTCTTGAAAGCAATTTCGGCGGGCACGCGGTGGATCACCGCCCAATAGCGTTGATGGTCGGCAGGATCGAAGAAAACCTTTTGAAACGTAATGACGCTGGCGGACTTCTCATCCTGCAGCGCGCCGTTATCCTGCGCGGACAAAGCTCGTGCCACAGACGGCAGTTCGTCCCTGAGGCGGAAATCGAAGCCCAGATCGAAACCCAACGTTTTCGATTCATCCGGATGCAGCAGATAATAGCCGTCCTGATTGACAACATAGGTCAACCTTTCCTGATCCAGGGGGATGGCGGGTGAGAGAATGGAATGGCCGAAGAAATTGACGACGATGACGCCGCGCAATTTGCCATCGGGATTGAAAACCGGCGCCGCCACCCTGAATACCGGTTTGTGCGGCACTTCGATGCGGCCGCCCTCGCGATTGAGGTCCAGCGCCGAATAATGGGTCTCGTCGTGCTTGAGCCGGATGGCGGCCTTGAAATAACCGCTGTCGGCCTTGTTTTGCAGTCCGGTTGGCGGCACTGTACGAATCTCTACCCCGTCCGATTCCACGCGCACCATTTCCATGCCCGTCTCATCGAGATAGCGAATCTGCGTTAAATGGTGGTCGTTTTGCATAAATGCCGCAAAGATTCTCTCCATCCGGTCCTGCCATTTGCCCATGGAATCTTTATCCAGCGGGTCTATGCCGCCGGCCTCGCGGGCGCGGACGATGCCCTGTACCGGCGGGGTATCGCGCAAGGTCAAAAGCAGGTGGCGCGCGCTCCTGACGGTATCCCCAACCATGACGCCCCTGCGCTGGGTCGTAATGGAATTCACTTCGAGCGCCTGCTCCATTGCCAGACGATAGGCTTGCCAGTAGGACGAGCCGCCAGTAATGAGCAGCGCCAATGCGAGCAGCAAACCGAGGCTGAGAGTGGCTTTGCCTTTTAGGCCCAGTTTTGGCGCTATGTTCATCAATATTTCCTCCGGGCCCTTTGCTATAGGGCGGTGTTATAGATCGCGATGGATAATAAAGCAAACTCAACTTGACCCGGATTATCCATTCGCCCATGGCCGGATAAATCCGCATCTGCACAATTCAATCTGTAGGGGCGAATTCATTCGCCCGCAATTCGTTGTTCTTGCTTTGGGCGAATGAATTCGCCCCTACAAAAACAGCACAACGCATTGAAGCAAAAATGACGTTGCCCGCCAACTGTGTTTCTTGGGTTTAACCCAGATTGTCCATTAGATTATTTATGCCTTGCAGGAGCCTGATTTATACCAAAGGTAGGCAAATTCACAATCCGGCAAGCCGGATGTGAAATTGACACTCGGGCGATCCAGAGCAATCGCGCAACAAGTTGCGCTCCTACAAGGCGTTTTCCCTTTAATGGATTATCTGGGTTCAATCAACACGGCTATCTTTCTCCAGCAGCGCAAGCAGCGCTTGCAGGTCGTTGCCGTCATCTGGGTAAACCGCTGCCGCAAGATCGGCCTCCAGGCCGAGTCGCGACAAGACGGCCCGAAATCTATTCCGCGCCTCTTCCATCTTCGCATGGTCGGTATCCATCAGCAGGGCGTAGTAATTTCCGGGAGCCTTGCCGTGGCCGAACACCTCGTGGTGGCGGACGATATCCTTCAATGCCGCCGCCAATACAATGTCGTCATGAGCTTTCCCGTCCGATACCGGTTTGATGCGCATCAGGCCGAATTTCAGATTTCCCCTGTCATGATAAGCCCGGATGAAGCCGATGTGTTCGAGCACATGTTCCCAGGCCAGTATCCTGGTAGCCGCATCAACAATCCGCTTTGCTTTGGCCTCTCTGGGCAGAGAAAAGCTGAACGTGCTGCCCTTGCCAGGTTCGCTCACCAAATCAATATGTCCGCCATGCATTTCCACCAGTTTTTTGCACAGCGCGAGACCGAGGCCGGTGCCCTCATGCGCTTTCGTCAGCGGCGCTTCCAGTTGCTGGAAGGGCTGGAACAGCCGGGGAAAATCCTCCTGTTTGATGCCGATGCCGGTATCGGTAACGGAGAATTCGACATAGCCGCCCCTTTCGCGCACCTTGATGCTGACCTTGCCGCCATCCGGCGTGAACTTGACGGCATTGCTCACCAGATTGAGCAGCACCTGTTTGATCTTGCGTTCATCGGCCTGGATGGTGCCGATGTCTTCATCAATGTGGGAGGATAGTTCGATATGGTGTTTTCTGGCTTTCTCGTTGTGCATCATCTGGATCGTTTCGACGATGCTGGATGGGTGCAGCTCATGAATATCCAGTTGCATGGAATCCGCCTCGATCTTCGACAGGTCGAGCATCTCGTTGATCAGGGACAGCAGGTGTTGGCCGGAATCGAAAATATCCTTCACATGCTGTTGTTGCTCGCCCGAAAGCTTGCCGGACAGCCCCTCGTGCATCAGTTCGGAAAAGCCGATGATGGCATTGAGCGGCGTGCGCAGTTCGTGGCTCATGTTGGCCAGGAAAGCGGATTTCGCCCGGTTGGCTTCCTGCGCCTTCTTCATTGCCTGATGAAGTTCGCTGGTCCGCTCCCCGACCTCTCTTCCCAATCCCTCAACCAGGCGGAAATTCTCGATATTGGTTGCCACATTCATGGCCAGCGTCATCAGCAAAGCGCTTCTGTCGCTGTTAAAAAAGTCTTTCTCGTCGCTGTAGAGATTCATTACGGCAAGGGCTTTGTTCTTGGCGCAAACGAGCGGCACCGCGATGGAAGAGCGGAAACCTTGCCGGGTGGCTTCGCCCCACCACGGGCTATACACAGGGTTGCCCTCAATGTCGTTCTGTACCTGCGGCACCCCTGTCTTGGCCGCTTTGCCGCTGGGGCCGTTGCCTTGCGGCGAGTCATCCCGGCGCACCGTGATTTGTTCCAGGTAGTCCCGGCAAGGCCCGCTGCCGGCAATGGGCCTGATATCGAAATGCTCTTTTTCAATGCGCCCGATCCAGCTTAACCGCAGCTTGAATATGCCGGTGGCCGCATCGCAGAGCCGCTGATAAATCGCCTGTTCGCTTCGGAACACGCTCAATTCTTTTGATAGCTGAACGACTTGCTCAAGCTCGCTCTGGTAGGCAAGCAAGTGCTGTTTCGCGTGCATTCGCTGTAATTCGGAGCTGGCGCGCGCCGCAAAGATTTTCAGCAGCGCCAGGGGTTGCTCTCCCTCGATCATCGGCTTGGTATCCATCACGGCGATATGGCCGATAACCTGATTGTCTGCGTTGATGAAGGGGATACCCATATAACTTTCCGCCCCCATCTTTTCCAGCATGGTATCCGTGGGGAACAGGCTGGTGAGCTTGCGCGGATAAAAACAGACACCTCTGCTCAGAATATTCTCGCAGGGTGTTCCTGCCAGGGGATAGTCGAAATTTTCCATATAACCTTCCCCGTTCCAACTGGCGAGCGTCCTGCCCATAGCCATTTCGGGAAAGTCTTCGACCACGAACGCATACCGGACTCCGAGAGCCCTGGATAAATGCATGGTCAATGCCCGGAAAAAGTCTTCGCTGCTGGCCGCGGGCGCGGTGCCTTCGACAAGTTCGAGCAACGCATTCATCGCCTGCTTGCGCCCGGTGATGTCCAGCACTGTCCCGGTGGAGCGTAGCGCCGTACCATCTTCGGCATATTCCGTTTGGCCGCGTTCGTTGACCCATTTGATCGAGCCATCCGGCATCAACAGCCGGTGTTCTATGTCATAGGGCGTTTTGTTTTGCACCGATTCGGTATAGGCCTTGTTGACTAACGCCCTGTCGTCCGGATGCACGGCATCGAGAAAGGCCTCGTAGGAAGCGCAAAATTGCTCCGGGTCAACCCCGAATATGCGGAAGGATTCATTGGACCAGGTCAACTGGTTGGTGGCCAGGTCAAGCTGCCAGTGGCCCAGATGGGTGATGCGCTGCGCCTCTTCATGCTGTGCCTGGCTTTGTTGCAGTTTTGTTGTCGCCAGCTTTTGTTCTGTAATGTCCTCGGCAATACCGGCGATCCGATAGACCTCGCCAGCTTCGTTCCTGACCGGAAAAGCTCGCGCCCGAACCCAGCGCATAGAACCATCGGGCCGCACAATGCGGTATTCCGGAAATTCCGGGTTGGAGAGATCGCCCTCGCTCTTTTTTATGATCTCGGCCCGGATCTTTGCGCGATCATCCCCGGCCACATGCTCCAGCCACGAGCGAGGTTTCTCGTATAAACTCTGGCAGCTTCTTCCCCATATCGTTTCGTAGGCCGGACTGATATAGAAAATCTGGTTCCAGTCAGATGAGCACACCCAAAAAACCGCATTGATATTTTCGGCCAACTGGCGGAAACGTTGTTCGCTCTGTTTGAGCATTTCTTCGGCATGTTTGCGCTTGGTGATGTTGCGGAAAATACCTATCAATACCCGTTTTCCGCCGACATCCGAGAAGCCCGAACTGATTTCAACCGGAATCCTGCTGCCATCACGATGTTGCACATACACGGGCTCAGCCACCATACCGCCGCCTGATTCCACATGGTGTCTGAATAATTTGCTGTAGTTTCCGGTTTCATCTTCGGGATGCAACTTGCTCTGGTGCATGCCGATAATTTCTTCCAGATGCCGCCCGATCAGGCTTTCCGCGCTCTTGTTGGCGTCAATCAAAATGCCTGTTTCCGCATCTGCGATAAAAATTGCGTCCGATGCGCTTTGCATCAGCGCCCGGTTTCTTTCTTCGCTCTGCTGCAATTTCAATTCGGCCAGTTTGCGCCCGGTGACATCTTCGTGGATTACCGCGACCTCTCGAAGATCGCCGGCCGCGTTTTTTAGCGGATAGATATGGGCGCGCACCCATATTTTCTTTTTGATGCCGCGGACTTCTTCGGTCGCATCCAGGTCATAAAGAACAGGCGGAACCTCCATCGCATCTCCGGCAAAAGCCTTCTTGATGCTGGGCATGACACCCATGGCAATAAGTTGCTTGTCTCGCAGGACATTGTATTGCGCCAGGGCATCCAGGGTGACGCCCCACATATCTTCCCATGCCCGGTTGACGCTCCGCGTGCTCCCGTCGGGCGCGAATATCTGGATGCTCAAGGGGGATTGTTCCATCAATGCGCGGAAGCGGGCTTCAGAATCTGTAAGCCTCTCTTCCATGAGTTTGCGTTCGGTGATGTCCTGGCCGATACCCCGCATTTGGATGGGCTTTCCATCTTCGTCACGCACAACATGCCCCGCGAAACGCATCCAGCGGAGGTTTCCATTTGCCAGGACAACACGGAACTCCACATCGTATTTTGTGCCTTCGTCAATGTGCGACCGTGTTGCATCAATCACTCGCTGGCGATCTTCCGGATGAACGAGTGCCAGAAAATCCTCCCAGGTCGGCTCGCTCGCGGCAGGAAATCCAAGCAGGGAGATACAATTCTCCGACCACACCTGCCTGTTGTTGGCCAGATCAGCTTCCCAGGTCGCAATACCACCAACTGCCTGGGACAGACGTAAGCGGGATTCGCTCTCCCGCAAGGCTTCATACATTGCCTTGTAGTCTTGCAGGCGGGCATTTTCCTGTTTCAAGAAACGGTAGGATAGCCAGCGTTGCACAACATGCGGCAACTCATCCGGATCCACGGGCTTTTCCAGATAGTCCGTGGCGCCTTCGCGCAAGGCATCAATGACATTGCGTTTGTCCGCATATGCCGACACCATAATCACGGGACAATCGGGATGGTGATGCCTGATGAATTTCAAAACTTCGATGCCGGATTTTCCGCCAAGGTTGATATCAACCAGGGCAAGGTCAACGGAGGTATCAACCAGGGCTATGGCCTGGTCGTGATCCACGGCTTCGCACACCTGATAGCCGGCATGTTCGAGGATGGCGCGGTATATGCGCCGCGTGGATGCCAGATCATCAACGATAAGTAGTTTGCCCTGGCTCAAGTTATATCTCCCGCTGCTTTCGATTTAGCCGATAACAACAACATAGTAAACTGCGCGCAATAATGCCAGCCAAAATTCACACCGCCAGTTTTACCACGCACCAATAGGGCACCTCTAAAAATTCGTCATTCCCGCGAAGGCGGGAATCCGGCTTGTTGATTTAACTGGGCTCCCGCCTTCGCGGGAGCGACGAACCCTGAATTTTTAGAAGCGCCCTGAAATGAGTGCGGCAGTATGCAAAATCACCCTGTTGTCATTTCCGGGAAAGCGGGAATCCGGTTTGTAAATAATTTATGCGTAGCGGACAAAACCATGTCTTGGGTGTTGTACCGCTGCGTGAAAAAATTCACCAATCATTTGGATTCCCGCAGTTACTGAAATGGCGGCTGTTGCATGGCACTTATCATGAATTAGGTAAAGATCAATGGTAATAAGGGTCATCCTGGTTCAGGATGCAGGTAATTCGGTTGGGTAAACCATCGGCTATGCCGGAGCCCGTAAAGATTTGGCCTTTACATTGACTATGTGGAAAGCAATATTAGTGCCAATATTCCATACTTCCTCCTGGTAGGGGCTTTAACGCGAATCTCGCGCAGCTTTGGTAGGGTGGGCACGCCTTTGTGCCCACGCGGATTCAACACCGCGTGGGCAGATAAAAGCCCTGCCCACCCTACCAAGTCTGAGGTTCATGGGTAGGGGGAACGGGGGTGGGGAACGATCATGGCGCAGACAATTCATCATTCGGGGTGGCTTGCGCCATGATCGTTAGGTAGAATGCGCATCCTTTCACGAATCGAAATGCTCATGTCCGGGAATTCCCCTAAAACTCAAGCAAAACCCCGGAAGCTGCCTGCTTTCGAGACGGCGCTGGCCGAGCTGGAGCAGGTTGTGGCAGAGATGGAAGCGGGGCAATTGCCGCTGGAAGAGGCGATGGCGGCCTACAGGCATGGCACCGAGTTGTTGCAGCATTGCCGCGCGCGGCTTGAAGATGCGCAGCAACAGGTGCGCATCCTGGAAGAAGGTGCGCTGAAAAAATTTGCTGCTGGCGTTGCCGGCGATCCTTGCGGAGCGGGTGATGCCGCCAAGCGTGAAGATGCCTGATTTTCAGACTTGGGCGTATGCCCATCAGCGCCGTTTCGAGGAATCGTTGCGCCGCCTGTTGCCGCAGCCGGGTATGGCGCCACAGCGCTTGCACGAGGCGATGCGATATTGCGTGCTGGATGGCGGCAAGCGCGTGCGCCCATTGCTGGCTATCGCTGCGGGTGAGCTGGCCGGGGCGGACATGGCGCGCGTGGATATTGCCGCAGCCGCTGTCGAATTGATCCATGCCTATTCGCTGGTGCATGACGATATGCCTTGCATGGATGACGATGTGCTGCGCCGGGGCAAGCCGACTTGCCATGTCGAATACGATGAGGCCACCGCGCTGCTGGTGGGCGACAGTTTGCAAAGCCTGGCTTTCCAGCTATTGGCCGAGCATCACCTGAGCGACCATCCATTGCGCCAGTTGGGAATGGTCAGGCTGCTGGCGACCGCTTCCGGTTCGCGCGGCATGGCGGGAGGGCAGGCTATTGACCTGGCCAGCGTGGGCAAGCAACTTTCCCTGCCCGAGCTTGAATTCATGCATATCCACAAGACCGGCGCACTGATACGCGCCGCCGTTTTGCTCGGCGCGCAATGCGGTGCGGCGCTGGATGAAACACAACTGGGCCGACTGGACCATTTCGGCAAATGTGTCGGGCTGGCCTTCCAGGTGGTGGACGATGTGCTCGACAGCGAGGCGGATACCGCCACTTTGGGCAAGACCGCCGGCAAAGATGCCGAACAGGACAAGCCTACTTATGTCACCCTGCTCGGTGTGCAAGCCGCCAGAAAAATGGCGGCGGAACTGCACGGCGACGCGCTGGATGCGCTATCCGGATTCGGTGAAGAGGCGCGTTCCCTGCGCGAGCTGGCCGGCTTCATCGTGCTGAGAAAATTCTGATGTATCCGCTGCTCGACACCATCAACACCCCGGACGGCTTGCGCCATCTGGAACGCAAGCAACTGCCGCAACTCGCGCACGAGTTGCGCCTGTTCCTGGTCGAGTCGGTGAGCAAGACCGGCGGGCATCTGTCATCCAATCTCGGTACGGTGGAACTGACCATCGCGCTGCACTACGTGTTCAATACGCCGGACGACAGGCTGGTGTGGGACGTGGGGCATCAGACCTACGCGCACAAAATACTCACCGGGCGGCGCGATGCCATGAACAGGCTGCGCATGGCGGGCGGCCCGTCCGGTTTTCCCAAGCGCGACGAGAGCCCCTACGACGCCTTCGGCACGGCGCACTCCAGCACCTCGATTTCGGCGGCGCTGGGCATGGCGGTGGCGGCGCGCATGGAAGGCTGCGACCGGCGCGCGGTAGCCATCATCGGCGACGGCGCGATGAGCGGCGGCATGGCGTTCGAGGCGCTCAACAACGCGGGTGCGATGAATGCCAACCTGCTGGTTATCCTTAACGACAATGACATGTCCATTTCGCCTCCGGTGGGCGCCCTGAATAATTATCTTGCCAAACTGATGTCCGGGCGCTTCTATGCGGCCATGCGGCGCAGCAGCGAGAAGGTGCTGGGCGTGGTGCCGCCGATGCTGGAATTTGCCAAGCGCACCGAGGAACACGTCAAGGGCATGGTTACGCCGAGCACGCTGTTCGAGGAATTCGGTTTCAATTACATCGGTCCCATAGACGGCCACGACCTGGATGTGCTGGTCACCACGCTGGGCAATATCCGCAATCTCGAAGGGCCGCAGTTCCTGCATGTGGTCACGCGGAAGGGCAAGGGCTACACCCATGCCGAAGAAGATTGTGTGCTGTACCACGGCGTCGGGAAGTTCGATCCGGCTCACGGCATTGTCCCCAAAGAGGCCGCCAAGCCGAGCTACACGGAGATTTTCGGCGGCTGGCTGTGCGATATGGCGGAACAGGATAAGCGGCTGATCGGCATTACCCCGGCGATGCGCGAAGGCTCCGGCATGACGGCGTTTGCGCAGAAATTTCCGGAACGCTATTTCGATGTGGGCATAGCCGAGCAACACGCGCTGACCTTCGCCGCCGGACTGGCATGTGACGGGCTGAAGCCGGTGGTGGCGATCTATTCAACTTTTTTGCAGCGCGCGTATGACCAACTGATCCACGACATCGCGATCCAGAATCTGCCGGTCATGCTG
>CXWL01001163.1_pt1 | contig 22539 bp, 14 predicted proteins | sample 590931 | NCBI WGS metagenome assembly CXWL01 (sample SAMEA3498368, study PRJEB10139) | groundwater metagenome | biome: water well; material: biofilm material | place: Germany | collected 2015-04-27 | reverse complement strand
GCGCATATTGAGCAAAAGAATTGGACCCATGTCCGCAAGCTGGTGGGGTGGGAGCGCTATGACACACCAGCGGCCCGGGCGGCCCTGACCCTGCTCTACGCGGATCTCCGGCTCTTCCAGAATCTCTTTCAGCCCTCGATGAAGCTCCAGGGCAACGAGCGTCGGGGCTCGCGACTGATTCGTCGCTACGACACGCCACGGACTCCCTTTGAGCGGGTGCGCGCCTGCCCAGACGCAGATTCCCAGAAAGTGGCTGCCCTGGCGCGCCTCCTGGCGACGACGGCCCCGTTCGTGCTCTCCCAGCGGATTGACCAGCATCTGGAACAGCTGTGGGCGCTCGCCACGCGGACCTCCCGGACGCCGCGCGAGGTGGCCCCTCGGTCACCGCAGCCGCGAGCGAGCACCCCGTGGCGCGGGTGGACCTTCAGCCCGAGAGCCCCGCGTCCCTCATCAGCCTCGGCGGGGCCCACGGTCAAAAAACCGGCGCACACCGTTGGCTCAGGAGCGACGATCCCCAAGCCGGCCAAGGGAAAGGCCAGGGAAAAAATGGCAGCCCGAGGCGCCGGAGTCTCCGGTAAGATTTTCACATGACGCAACGACTCCGGCTTCGGTAAGATTTTCAGATGGCTTGACAGGTCAATCGCCGGACGCTCTGCCTCCGCGTGCCCGTCCTCTTGAAATGGTTCGCGTGACTCCCCTCAACCAAAGAATTGTTCGCCCGACGCGCATCGCGACATACTTGAATGGGTGTGGCCATGCTGAGCAACCGCGCTCGTCGCTCTCGTGCTCGTTGCCGGTCTGTGGCTTAAGGGAACCTCTATGCCCACGCGGCCCTTTGACCGTCTTCGCCCGCTGTGTTAGGGTCATTTTCATCTTGGAGATTGCCTCATGTTGCACCCGGCCCCTGACAGTCGCACCCGAATAGTGGATGGCGTCTCACTGCGCCTGGCGCAGCCGATGGACCTGGATCAAGACTGGATCGGCGAGACCGAAATACTTGGTCAATTGCTCGCCTGTTGGCTGATGGTGGACCCGAGAGATCTGCCGCTGTCCCCTCGCCTGACTGGTCCCCCAGGAATCGGCAAAACCAGCCTGGCGACCGCCGGCGCACGAGCCCGCAAACAAGCCCTGTACATTTTTCAATGCACCTCGGATACGCGCCCGGAAGATTTGCTCGTCACCCCGGTGCTGGCCGAATCCGGCGCCATCACGTATCACGCCTCACCCTTGGTGTCGGCGATGCTGACCGGAGGAATTTGCGTCCTGGACGAAGGCAACCGGATGAACGAGAAGAGCTGGGCGTCGATCGCCTCACTGCTGGATCACCGCCGTTGTGCGGAATCGATTGTCGCCGGCATCTTGCTCAAGGCGCATCCTGAATTTCGCTGCTGCGTGACCATGAACGAAGACGCCTCGACCTACGAAGTGCCTGATTATATTTTATCCCGCCTGCAACCGACGCTGCAGATGGGCTTTCCCCGGCGGGAAGACGAGTTGGCGATTTTGCAGTACCACCTGCCCTTTGCCCCGGCGGAACTCCTGGCTTTGACGGTGAACTTTCTGCAACACGCCCATCAGCTGAACTTGGAGTATTCGGTGCGGGACGGGATTCATCTGCTGCAATACGCCCTCAAACGCCTGTCGCAGGATGCGACCCACCCGCTATCCAGGGACGATGCGTGGCGAGAATCCGTCACCAAGGTGCTCGGCGACGAGGCGCTTGATTTAGATGCGCTCTCTCGACGACGTACTCGCGCGATGGGCGATCAATTGATGCCGCAGGGTCTGGCAGATTTTTTCTTTGAAGGAAATGACCCGCTTCACCCAGGTCGCTAACGGGATGGTGACCACAGCCGCCGACATGGTTCTCGCGACGCTCCGAGGCTCCACGGACCGAGTCGCATACGCGTCGCCTCTTCGCTGGCTGCGACCTTGGGGGACAGCCTCGTTGAACCTACCGGCAATGAGTCATTCAGCATCTTCTCGCACCGACGAAACATCCTGCTCCGTCGTGAACCCCGTCGGCACGACTCGACGCCCTGAATCATGACGCCCGCTGAGACCCTCACCGAGAGCATCATTCGCCTGTCCCCCCGCATTGAGATCCTGCCCATTGTGCACGGGAGTGGGGATGTCGCCCAGGAGGTACGGGAGACGCTGATCCGCCGCCGCTACGACTGTCTCGCTGTGCCGCTGCCGCCATCCTGCGAAGAGGAGGTTGAACGGGCAGTTGCGCTCCTGCCGTCCATTCACCTGGTCGTCCGCGAAGAGTCGCCGGAGCAGGATCAACCCAGCCACGATGCAGCCGTGGCCTATATTCCTATCGATCCCTGCCAAGCGGTCATCATGGGCATTCGTGTCGCGATGGGCGAAGGGATTTTCCGCGCCTATCTGGACCGCGAGGTGGCGCACATCACCCCCACAACCTTTGCCGCGCCCGATCCCTATGCCCTGAAGTCCGTCCCCTTGGCGCAGTGGGCCTGTGCCTTACTACCCACCTTACCGGCTCCAGAGCCTGACTCGCCACGCGCCGCGCGTATCGCCTGGATGGCCTTTCGCCTACACGAGCTGGAACTCGACTACCAGGCCATCCTCTGTCTGTGTCCCCTGGCCGATTGGCCGTGGGTACGCGACGCCTATCGTTCACGAGCTGCGTACACCCCGCCGGAACGCGTGACGGCTGGATGGACCTCCTACCCGGTTGACCCGGCGCATCTCTACTTTGCGCTGGGCGAACTCCCCTATCTCACAGAAGTGTACGAACGACGCCGCGCTGAGGTGCGGTCCGATCGTCATGTGTCCATCGACGGGCTCAAGGAACTGTTGGTGGAGACCCGCACCCGCTGGCTCCGCACCCGCGAGGACGAACGGACATCGATCCCAGATTGGGTGACGCCACACCTGCTTCAACGGTATTTGCAGTACGTCCGAAACCTGGCACTCCTAGAACACCGCCTGACCCCAGACCTCTACACCCTGGTGCTGGCCGCCAAGCAAGTCGCCGGCGATGCCTTCGCCATTCAGTTGCTGGAAACCGCCAAGAGCTATGCGTTTCAGGAAGACACGCCTTCATTCACCACCCCCTCGATCTCCATCGCGCTAGGAAAAGTGGAGTTGCCGGACGGATCGGTCGCCACCGCCAAGAATCTGCTGCCGGGAGCGCCGCTCATCTGGCGGTCGCTCACGCTCCGCCCCACACCCACACGGCGCACCAGTCAGCGGTGGGCCCTGCAATGGGATCCGTCTCGGCAATGTTCCTGGCCGCCGGAGGATCAACGCATCGAAAGCTTCACGGCCCATGTGCGGGATCAAGCCAAGGCGGTCCTCGGGGCCGACCTCGCGCGCGTGGAAAAGTTTTCGACCTCGTTCAAAGACGGCCTCGATATCCGCGAAACGCTCCGCCACTGGCATGATCGACGGCAAAACGCTGCCGGGCAGGCGATCTCCACCTCGCGCCGCCCAGATATCTATGTCAAAGAGATCCCGCCGTCCCGAGGAGGCGTCGAGGTAGTGGTGTTTCTCTTCGACACGCCGGCCGATCCCGCGGTCTATTCGTGGCACGCCACGTGGTACGCCGAGCATCAGCAGGAATCGACGCTGGCGTTTTATGCTAGTCCCTTCTTCGACCAGATGGTGGGGCCAGGGGTCGGCCAATCCCGTTACGGAGGCGCGTTATTTCTCTTTCCTCCTCGCGCCATCCCGGACATCTGGACCGATCGCCGGTTGGATTTCTGCCAGACGTTGGAAGAGCGGCTGATCGGCGCCGCCGCCCTGCACTCGCGTGACCCGCACATTGCGTTGGTCACGCCGGTGCCGCCTTCCGCCCGCTGGCGACAGATTGCCCGACGTTTTGATCGGCGGCTCATCCCGATTCCCTTGAGCCGATTTTCCGGCCAAACCATCGACCGCCTGCGCCGTTTTCACGTCTTGAACGGTCATGAGATTCGCAGTTATGCGTCAAAATTTATCCAAAGCTAACCGTGCACGGCTGTGAACAGTACCTGGTCACCCACTTGAGAACCTACGCATGAGAACCTGCCGATGAATGCATCACCTCATTCAGCCGACCATGCCGACCATACCTATGCGGCACGTCGAATGGCGGAACTCCGCGCCGAACTTCAGCAGCACGATTACCTCTACTATGTGAAAGACCAGCCGGTCATTTCCGATGCAGCCTACGATGCCCTGTTCCGAGAATTAGTCGAGCTGGAAACACGCTATCCCGACCTGATCGCGCAGGACTCTCCTACTCAGCGTGTGGGAGCCACGCCGCTCGACGGACTGGCGAAGGTCCCCCATGAAAAACCGATGTTGAGCCTCGACTCTTTGATGACGGCAGAGGAAGTCCGGGTATTCGATCAGCGTGTGCGGAGGGAGCTGGGCGACGCGGTGGGGCTGTTCGGGGTCGAGTACACGGCGGAACCCAAGTATGACGGGCTGTCCATCGAACTGGTCTACGAACAGGGCCGGTTTGTGCGCGGGGCCACCCGTGGCGACGGCACCACCGGGGAAGACGTCACGGTCAACCTTCGGACCATCCGCGCACTCCCGCTCCACCTGAGGCCGGACGCGAAGCCGCCCGCCCATCTGGTCGTCCGTGGGGAAGTCTACATGCGGCTGGACGACTTTCAGGCCTTGAATCGCCGGATGACCGAGCGAGGGGAAGACGCCTTCGCCAATCCTCGTAATGCCGCGGCAGGGGCGGTCCGGCAATTGGATTCGCGCATCACCGCCACCCGTCCGCTGGTCATCACCTGCTATGAAATCATGGGGATATCCGGAGCCGATCCCGCCTCGCACTGGGAGGAGCTGGAGGCCCTGGCTCGCTGGGGACTCCCGGCGCCGACACTCCTCCGTCGGTGTCACTCCATCGACGAGGTCGTCACGTTTCAAGCTGAAATCGAAGCGCAGCGTGATGGGCTGCCGTTTGAAATCGATGGAATCGTGGTCAAGGTGGATCGACGGGACTGGCAGCAGCAACTGGGGGAGAAGTCTCGGAGCCCCCGTTGGGCCATGGCCTATAAATTCCCGCCGCGCAAAGAGATCACCCAGATTCAGGATATTGTGGTCTCGGTGGGCCGGACGGGGGCGCTGACTCCGCTGGCCCTGCTCAAACCCGTGGAAGTCGGCGGCGTGACCATCAGCCGCGCCACGCTCCACAACGCCGATGAAGTCGCACGGAAAGATGTCCGGGTCGGCGACACCGTGAAAGTCGAGCGGGCTGGCGACGTCATTCCGGCGATTGCCGAGCGTGTGCCCATCCCAGGCGAAATCCGACAGGCTCCCTTTCAGATGCCTGATACCTGCCCGGTCTGCGGCTCCGCCGTCGCGCGCGAAGGCGTGTTCTACTACTGCACTGGTCAGGCGGCCTGCCCCGCTCAACTGAAAGGCGCACTTGAACATTTTTCATCTAAGCACGCGCTTAATATAGATGGCCTTGGAGAGAAAACCATCGCACAGTTGGTCGATCTCGGACTAGTCAACACCTTACCCGACCTCTTCACCTTGGAGAAAGAACAGCTGTTACAGTTGGACGGTTTTGCAGACCGCTCGTCGACACAGCTCCTCGAATCCCTACTGCATGCCAAACGCACCTCGCTCGAACGATTCCTCATGGCGCTCGGCATTCGGCACGTCGGTCAACACATCGCCAAGGTTCTGGCTCACCGTTTCGGCGGCCTCCAAGCAATCATGACTGCCGATCTGGAAGCCTTTACGTCGACACCTGGTATCGGCCCGGAAATCGCAGCAAGCCTTGTGTCTTTTTTCGGAGAGGGGCACAATAAATATATCATCGAACGATTGCTTGCGCTTGGGGTGGAGATTCAAGCTTCCACCTCATCGACACCGTCGGGGGAGGCCAGTCAGCCCCTTAGAGGAAAGACCTTCGTATTCACAGGCACTCTGCCCAACTTGACCCGAGAGGAGGCAAAGACCATGACGGAACACCATGGGGGTCGAGTGGCCAACAGCGTCAGCAAGCAGACCAGTTATCTAGTGGCTGGGGCGGAGGCCGGTTCAAAACTTACCACCGCCCAAGCCTTAGGCGTGCCGGTGCTGACTGAAGCTGGATTTCTGGCGTTGCTCGAACAACACCTAAACACCGCGAACTAAGATATTGTGTAAGGTATTGTGATGGGAATGTGGTTGTCACAACGGTTTTCTCTCAGCAGCAAAGCGGCGATTGCCTTTGCCGTCGGCCTGGTTGGTGTTTCCCTTCTCGGTGCCTGGTGGCAATATCACATCACCAGCCGGACCCTCACCGACGAATGGGAAACGAAAGGCGCCGAGATCGGCCGGACGGTGGCCTTCACCATTTCGCCCTTGTTGGCCAAACACGACCTTGAGGCCATCGAGCAAGTCGTCCGCCAAACAAACCTGATCCCCGAAGTGCACTCCGTGACCATCCTCGATGCCGAGGGAGCGATTCTGGCCGATTCGGCAAGCCGTCCAGTCGGGAGTCTCTTTCCCTTCCATACAGATCAGCTGCGGGACGCCATCGTTCAGAAAAAGATCGAAGTGTCATGGGTCGAGCGGACCGGACAAAGCCGAACTCAGTACACGCTGATTCCTATTCATATGATGTCCTCTCATACAACCGGACCGGCCCAGACGCACGGGGCCACGCTGGTCGGCCTCGACTTGACCCGGATGGATGTCCACCTCTCCTGGAGCCTGAAGTTGCTCTTCGCCGCCAACGCGGTGACCGTGCTGATTACCGTAGCGCTGTTTTGGGTTGCCGTCCGCGTCGGCGTGGTGCGCCCGTTGAAGCAGTTGACCAGTAGCCTGAGCGAGATCGAAGCCTTTGACCACGCGGTGCTGGCCTCCTTTCCCGGCCATGTCGCCGTGATGGACAAGACCGGCATGGTGCTCGCCGTCAATCGCCCCTGGGACTATTCGCCGCTCTCGACCGACTCGTCGGAGATTGTCATTCCACAGGTGGGCCTGAATTTTCTGGATCGATGCCATCAGGCCTCGGAATCTGACCAGGGCTCCCCCTACCCTGCAGCCGCCGTAGCAGAAGGACTGCATCGGGTCGTGAATGGGTCTGCGACACCCCTTGGTCTCACCTTTGCCGCCCCAGGCCACCAACCGCCTCTGTGGCTGATGCTCACCGCAGCCCCATTGGGGCGGCCAGAGGGCGGGATCATCCTGGCGCACGTGGAAGTGACTGCACTCAAGGCGCACGAACTCCACGTGGCTGAAACCGCCTGCGAACAAGATCAGTCGCTGACAAGCAGGCAAAGCCTTTACGCCAACCTTCCTGTCGGTCTGCTCTCTGTGAACCCTCACGGGTTCATCGAACAGGCCACACCCCTCGCCGCGACGCATCTGGGCACCACCAGGCAAGCCCTCATCGGACGCCGTCCCGCCGACGCGCTGCCGCCCGATCGATGGACGAAGCTTGCAGCCGTATTCAACCAGGTGATGCAGGCGGGCACCCCGCACAGCGGCATCGAGGACGAACGACCTGACCCGAACGACGCCGAGCATACATGTACGCTCGTCTATGACCTGTTCCCGAAAAAGGATGAGACCGGGGCGTGGCAAGGCCTGCACATACTGGTTCACGACGTGACCGCGACGCGACAGGCCCATAAGCAGTTGGAGTCGCGTCTGCGGGATCTGGAAGCCAAGAATCGGGAACTCGACCAAATGGCCATTCGCGATCCGCTTACCGGCCTCTATAATCGTCGGTTCTTCGATGAGGGGCTTGGTCGAGAATGGCGGCGGTTCCAACGAACCGGCAAGGCGTTCACGGTGATCATCACCGATTTCGACAACTTTAAAACCATCAACGACCAGTTCGGACATGATGCAGGAGATCAAGCGCTTCGACAAGTCGCCATCGCCCTCCACCAGACGTTGCGTGAAACCGACCTGCTGGCCCGGATCGGCGGCGACGAGTTCGCCGCCGTCCTCCCAGGGGCCGACCCGGAACATAGCAGTGCCGTGGTCGCCAAGCTGCACGAGGCCCTCAGACGGATTACCCTGCCAACCGTGCAAGGCCTCATCCCTATTTCTGTCAGCCTGGGCTATGCCACCGTTCCAGGCACGCCACCGGTCACCTCGGCGTCGGAGCTGCTACGAGTGGCGGATAAACGGATGTATGAAGCGAAACGGTTGTCTTCAGCGGGGAAGGCTCACAGTCGCTGACTCCACCGCGACTGGGGCAGGCTCGTCCTTGTAGATCTGCACGCTCTTGACTGATCGCTGGTCCGCTTCATGGACCACGATACGGCAATGTCCAAGCCGCACTTCTTCTCCGACTGTAGGAATATGCCCGAGGTCCTCCTGGAGTAAGCCGCTAATGGTGCCCACCTCTTCGCTTTCAGGCAAGTTCACCTTAAAGAACTCATTGATCTTCCGCACCTCGGTCCGGCCATGGACCAGAATATGACTCTTGCCTATCCGCTTGATCAATTCTTCGCTGATGTCGGTTTCGTCCATGATCTCGCCGACCACTTCTTCCAGCAGGTCCTCCAGCGTCACCAGCCCGATCACCCCGCCAAACTCGTTGACCACGATGGCCATGTGCCGTTTCTCTTGTTGAAACTGTGCCATGAGGGCGTCCGCCGTTTTACTCCTTGGCACGAACAACGCCTGGTTGGCTAGATCCTTCAACCGCACGGACGTCTCCCCTTGCGCCAACGCCATCAGTGCCTTGGTTTTATAGAGGATGCCAATGATGTTATCCAGGGTCCCCTCATACAGCGGAATGCGCGAATATTTCGACTGAAAGAGCTGCTCTCGAGCATTCTGGAGCAACAGCTGGCCGTCCAGCGCGAACATATAAATACGAGGAGTCATCGAATCTTCCGCCGTAATGTCGTTGAGCTGAAAGACGTTCTTGATCATCTTCACTTCTTCAGTTTCAATGACCCCGGCCCTTCCCCCGACATCCAGCATGATCTTGAGCTCTTCCTCGGTGACAAAGGGCACCGTCAGCCCCTTGCCGCCGGTCAATTTGGAAATCATCGGTTCCAGAACAAATAAGACCGGTGCCAGCAGTTGTTCGAGCCAATACACCGGATAGGCCATGGCCATCACCACAGAAATTGAATGCTTGGCCGCCAAGGTTTTGGGAACGATATCGCCGAAGATCAACAGCATGAAGGTCAGGATCCCGGTGGCAATGGCTACCGCCTCAGACCCAAACCAGCGAATGGTCAGAATGGTGGCATAGGACGCTGCCCCAATATTGACCAGGTTGTCCCCAATCATGATGGTGGACAAGAGCCGCTGCGGATTGGACCGGAGATAGAGCGCCATGCTCGCGCGACGGCCTCCTGTTTCAGCCAGGGTCCGCAGCCTGGCTTCGTTCACGGAGAAGAAGCCGATCTCTGCCGCTGAAATCAACGCCGACAGCACAATAAGGCTGAAGACTACGACAAGCTCAATGGTCATAGGCAATTCACGAGAATACGTTGTCTGGGTAACCGCATGTGAGGGGCAAGGAAGGAGGCACGAAATCGGATCGGCCGGACGCTCCCCACTCGACCGAATACCTGAGCAAGACCTTCAGATCTTGGTCCACCGTCATCCATTGGTGGTAATTTCTATCACATACCAGCAGTTCTCGCAACTCAATGCCGGCATTTGGTCGTTAAAGCGAAAACTAGAAAAACGCAGATCCATATCAATCACACCCTTTTGACCCAAGACATTACGATGTGTCATTTAGATCTGTTTGCAGTCATTAGCTACCACAGGTTGTAGTATTCACCGTTAGGCACTCCAGGGATTGACTGCTTTGCAGACACTATGGCATAAGTCGATATACCTCTAATGTAGTAGCCGATATTACGTGGGGGACGTGGCCGCAAGGACACAAAATGGCTCATGTCCATGAGCATGGGTACTGTCTGAACTTGAATGATGGAACCGCGATGCGCAGTTCTTATCACGTCAAACACATCTCCTCGGTCATGCCGGCGAGAGGAGCCAACCGCGTGTGTTCCATCACCCAGAATCCCACGGTCTTTTTCTTGGGTATTCCGACGCGTCGCATCCCCCGCTGTTTCGTAGACGACCTTTCCTTACCATTCCTGCCTCGCCATCAGTCCATGTCAGGTAGAAACGGTTGGGGCGCCCTCCCGCCTCACGCTCCGTTCGTTGCACGCAGGAGGCCTGAGGTATGTCGATAACAGGCCCCCTCACCATCCTCCTTGCCAGCGAGCACGCTGAAGATATCAAGAGCCTGACAATGAGTCTTCGCGCGGCATTCACCGGATGCCACTTGGAGGCGGTCTATTCAGCGGAAGAAACGCTCGAGTGGGCGGCAAAGCAGGCCTGGCACGTCATTCTGGGAGACCATGCGCTGTGGTCCACCACCCACCCCGGCCTGCGAGAAGAGCTGAAGCGGCGCGCCCCAGGGTCATCCCTGATCCTCATCGTCGAGCAGATGGATCCGTCCACCCCCCTCCAAGCTTGGCAGGCCGGCTACAACGCCTGTCTCTGGAAAGGCTCGCCAGCGTTTTTGAGCGAAGTGGCTCTGGCCATCAGACACAGCCTGGATCTTCGGGACCTTCGGCACCAACTCGATGCTTCTCGGGAACGCTACACTCGGCTGGTCGACACGATGTCAGATCGGGTCTACGAGCTAGATGCCTCTGGCCGATTTACGTGGATCAGTCCGCAATTGGCCACCGACCTTGGGTATAGCCTTCAAGACCTTGCCGGAAGCCCCTATACCATGATTATGCCGGCGGAGCGACTGTCCGAGGCCAAGTATCGGTTCAACGAACGCAGAACCGGAGACCGGGCCACCTCAAAGGTGACACTACAGTTCCTTCCCGCTGCGAGCCGGACCACTCGGTCCATGTTGTGGGAAGGCGAGGTCAGTGCTACCGGGTGCTACAGTCCACAGAAACAGTTCCTCGGCACCGTGGGAATCATCCGTCATCTGTACCAGGTGACGCACTCCCCTGAGGACACTCGGCTTTCCCCCTCGACGGTCCCCGCACCTATACTGACCGAACAGCCGGAGCTGTCGCCCCTAATCCATCAACAGACCGGCCCCCTGGCTGATTTTCTGGTCCAGGAGGAGCGCCTACTCACGAACCTTCGGCAACTCAACGAACCACAGGTGGTTGATTCGCCTCCCGCACCCATACCGGCGCCTCAGGAGATATCGCCCTCGGAGGTCCCACCGGCACAGGATACGCAGGAACTCGCGCTGCACGATCTCATTGATGAAGTCCTCTCGCTCAAGGCTGACGACTTTCACACGCATCACATCACCATCGACCTGACGAGAGGAGATCTTCCCCCGGTTGTCGGCAACAAGCGGCAACTGCAGCAGGTATTCTTTATCCTGATCACCCAACTGGAACTGGCACTATGGAATCTCGGTCGAGGAGGGCGTGTGGTCATCACCGCGCACGTCGAGCAGGTCGCGAACACCCCTTCCGGCGGACACGCGGTCCCTCGTCCGTTATTCATCATCGTCCATCTCCGAGATGCCGCTCGCCTGGACTCCCCTCAATCTCAAGCGTGGGGCGCCGACCAAGATCCCACCTTCAGACTGGCAGCGACGTATATCCAGCAACATCGTGGCACCCTTGAACGGCTGCATGGTCAGGAGCATACATTGCATTTCCGCCTCGCTCTCCCGAGTGCGCCACACTCCAACGGCATCGGGGCTCCCACAGAGCATGCCACCAACCCCCACTTACCCCCCATCCCTGAGCCGCTAGCCAAGCACCAGAACAACCCTCCTCCCGCACCCACCAGCAGCATCCGATCCGTCCCGGAGCGCCGGCGAACACCACGCATGCACGTGGGCCTGTCGGCCAGTCTCATGCTTGGCGGCACCACCTGGCAGGGCAACAGCATCGATCTCTCGCGAGGAGGCATGGCCCTTCGGTTCGACCGCTCGATTCCGATGACCGAGAACCAACCCATCCTGATCGGCTTGATGAACGACGTTGGCGTACTGGAACTCGAGGGGACGATTCGTGCCCTGCGAAAAGAAAACTATGAAGACACAGCCGAATCGAATTCGGCCGTGCCCCCAACGATCCTCGCTGTGGAGTATGCTTCACTCACATCGGTGGATGAGCAGATCCTCCGGTCTCTGCTTACGACGATCCAGGAACGACCGAGCGGCGTGACGGTCGCCGCCATCGTCAATCCTCGGGAGTCCGGAGACCTGTTGTGTGAGATCGGCCATTGGGGCCAGTCTGAAACACTGCGGTCTCCCTCGCAGCCTCAACCGTTCACTCCCCCCTCGCAAGCGAGTGCGGAGCGGAGGATGTCGACCCGCTTTAGGGTCTCCTTGCCGGTTCGTTTTGTGACCGACCCGAACCAGCCTCCGCAAGATCTGCCGACTGGATTCCTGAACAATCTGAGCATGAGCGGAGCCTGCCTGCGTCTCTCAGAGCCGCTTGAGGCACATCGACAGATCACCGTCTATCTTCCGCCTCCCGAACTGCTGGACAAGGAACCGTCACGAGGCTTCACGTCCGTCGCGGAAATTCCCGTCCCAGCCGAAATCGTCTGGATGACCCCTGCTCCTTCCACCCCTCAAGGCCCCGCACGCACCGAAAGCGCTGGGCGGATCGGGCTTCGCTTTGTCCATCTTGAAGAAGGCGGCCGCCGTCGCGTGTCTGACCTCGTTGGCTCCCTGCTCACCGACACCGAACGGGTCTCGGAACGACGACGCGCTCACCAACTCACGAGCCAACTCGGGGAACTGCGGAACGCCTCTGGGCAACGACTGTCTTTTTACCACGACCATCCTAAGACTCCCCTCCCTCCCGGTTCACCCATTGTCCTCATCGTCCCTGGGTACGGCGAGACCAAGAAGGACTACATTCAGCTGGCCTACTGTCTGGCGGCAAACGGGTTTCATGTGCTGCGATACGATCACAGTCACCACGTCGGCGAGAGCGACGGCGAGGTGCGACACACCACCTTGAGCCAGATGGGCCAGGACATGGAGGCGATGCTGGAATACAGCACACAGACCTGGCCCCTGAGCCCCATTGTCGTGGTCGCCACGAGCCTCTCCGGACGTGTGGCGTTGCGAGTCAGCGCAGAAGATCGTCGGGTGAACCTCCTCATCCTCCTCGCCGGGGTCGTTGACGTACAGGCCACCCTACAGGCGGTTCATCAGGATGACGTCGTCGCAGCCCACCTGCACGGGCGCCGTCATGGCCATATCAACCTCATGGGATTGACCATTGATGCCGACCAATGGCTGGAGGATGCGACCCTGCAAGGGCTCACGGACATCCAACAGACCCTCCAGGATGCGGAGCGCATCACCATTCCTGTCTTGTTCTTCGCACCTGAACAGGACACCTGGGTAGACCTTCAGTCGGTCAAACGCGTGCATATCTCATTAGCGGCCGCCGGATCCCGACTGTTCGTCATTTCTGAAGGACTGCACCGACTGAACGAGAACCCGAGCCCAACGCGCACCGTCTGTCGACACATCGTCACCTCCTGCCGCGAACACTTCTTCCCCCTGACAGCGCTGATCGACATGGTTGACCCGTCCGTCCGAGAAATTGGACTCCAATCCAGACTCGAACGAGAACGCGCCAGGGCGCACCATCACATGACCAAAACCCAGGTGCGGGACTTCTGGAAGGACGATCTCCAGCACTCTCACCATCTCGTCAATGTGCCGGCCTATTGGCATACCCTGGAGCAGGTCTATCGTCTACTAGGCACACCGAATGGCAAAGCGCGCCTACTCGATGCGGGATGCGGAAACGGGAACTTGGGACTCTACCTGATGATTCATCATGCGTATCGAGAGCGTCACGCATCTCGTGTGCCCTGGCCTGCCCTTCATTATGTGGGCATTGATCTGGTGCCCTCCGCCTTGCGACAGGCCGGCCACAACCTGAGCAACATGGCTTCCGGATTCCTCGGCCCCGTTGGCGACGCCTGGATGACACACCCGCCCATCATCAGTTCCTTCTGCCAGACGGACCTGAATGTCCCCCTCCCATTTGCCGATCACCAGTTTGACCGCATTGCCTGCCATCTTGCGTTGAATTTCGTTGACGATCCCCTCACAACGCTCCGTGAACTCCTGCGTGTCCTCGCTCCCTACGGTCGCCTGGTTTTCACCATGTTCAAACCGCAGGCCAACCTGGCCTCCCTCTGTCGAAGCTTATTCGCCTGTGCTCGGGACGGAACTGACCAACACCTGGCCTCGACCCTTTTGAGAAAAACAGGCACATTACGGGAAATGGAAATCCAGCAACAGTGTCGCTCCTTCGACGCTGAGGAGCTCACCCGCTTACTCCAAGCCTGTGGAGTCGATCGCCCTCGCATCTTCTCAAGCCTTGCCGATCAAGCGTATCTTGTTGTGATTGAGAAATAACCCATGCCGACCTTTACCCCAGGTGAATGGGGTAGCTCCTTCGTGTTCCGGCCCATTGAGACTGACCCCATACGCACGAAGCTGCGTGTGCAGTGCAATGCGCAGATCATACTCCCTGTCTCTGCTATGTCCGACAATCTCTGGCGGCTCTCCTCGTGAAGCTGTGAAATCACGACTCTTTGTGTAGATCATTCTATCTATGGTATTTTACGGTCTTAGCAGAGCATCGCTCAGCAGGGATGACGGTTCTCTGCGAGATCCTCCTGAATCTCAATCGTCACGTCCTGTCACAAACCGGCTTGAAACACAGCTGAACCACTCTCGCCGTATGGCTCTTGTATGACCTGTCTCGCCTTTCTTCTCGCTCGCCGTACTTCACCCCCACGTCGTCTAGTTGGCCACCCCGTGAACCTCCTAATGCCCTCTCGACATGGTCAGCCTCTTCAGCCGAGCTCCCCGTCAAAACGCCCACAGACCCTATGCTGTGGAGATCGAGCTGCCGTTGGGGCTGCCCCCTGCTTTCTTGGACGTGATCCCGTCCCACCTGAGACGTCCTTCGCCCTCTTGGCCTCGAGCAGAGGCCCTCCGATCGTCTCGGCACGCTTCAGTACCCGGCTCTCCGTCAGACGTGTGTTCTTTTTCTAACAAGGAGGTTTTTCAATGATCAGCACGATGCTCCCAGAAATTGAGTCTTCCGCAACGGATACCCATTCTGTCATCGGTGTGGACTTGCACGACGGCAACCGAACATGGAGGGGATCTTGCACCTCACTCTCACCTGAACATCTCCAATTGGAACTTCCCGTGAATGTGCCCTCAATGACCCGCCTCAGCATTCGCGGACAATTTGGGACACTCTGCTATATTGCCCTCAGCGGACAGGCCACCTCCAGCCTCATCAGTGTATCCCGCACATTTTTGGTCGACGTACGGTTGGATCCGATGGGCCCCATCGAACACCAGGTCTTCCGCTCCCTCACCAGAATGAGCGGAGACTCTCCTCTCCCGCCCGGCTTTATCCTTGAAATCCACACCTCTGCCACACCCCAGCTCGCCTCGACGAATCCACCGGAAGCGGCCATGTCTTTTCCGATCGAGGACAGCCCCTTGACCGGATTTTCAAAGCGCAGCCCGACCCCGAATCCCAGCTGGATCCTGGAGATGGAGCAGGAGATCGAACCCTATCGTCTAGCAATTTTGACCTGTCCTCTCGTTCAAGAAGCATCCAATGGTATACTGCCTCTTGGCGTCATGCAGTCCTGGATGATTCAACTGTACCCATTTATCGAGACCTTTCCTCACTGGATCGCACTGAATATCGCCAAGACCGAAGATGCCAGCTCACGTGGGTTTATGATCGACAACATTCGGGTCGAAAAGCGTCATGCCGAGCAATGGGTGAATATGGCTCAGGGGTTTGGTGCCGCTCCCAACGTACTTCGCACCGTGATTCCACTCCCGGAAGTGGACGCTCTCACTCACTGGCTCTGGTCGATCAACACCAAAGGCAGTCTTGCCGAAGGGGTTGCGGCGACAAACTACGCCATCGAGGGGATTACCCACGATATTGCGATGCTAACCGTCAAAGGCTTTCCCGCGTACGCGCGATATGAGGAAGTCAGATTGAACAAGAAAACGTACGGGTGGATGGCCGCGCATGCCCACTATGACGATATGCACCCGATCCAAGCGATGGAAGTGGTCAAACGCTATACCACCACCCCTGAGCAGATTCGTAAAGTGAGGTTCGCCATACAACGGAGCCTCGAATATATGCTTCTGGCGCTGACTGCCTGTTACCAATGGGCCCCGGTGGGATCTGAGCGCCAGAAATTTTCAGAGCATGAGGTATTGCCTGACGCTGCTCCTGCCTTACAGGGCTGAGCTGCGTCTCGCTCGCAACGGTTCTCCGGTCCCCGTCGGGGCCGGAGAGCCGAGCGACACGACACCCACCATGAAGCACACACACGAACGACGTCGGTGACATGATGACGCCATTTGGTCTTTCAGGATTGTTGACCTGCATCACGTCCCTGGCGTTCGGCTGGTTTGTCTACCTGAAGGGCCATTCCCCCCTCCTGAATCGACGATGGCTGCTCTTTTCAATCTCCGTCTCCCTCTGGGGCCTCGGGGCGTTGTGGATCGGACAGTCCGCCAGCCCGGAAGAGAGCGTCTGGGCGTGGCGCCTCGCCTTCATGACCGGCGTCGTGTGGATTGCACCGACCTTCTATCACTTTGTCTGTGTCTTCTGTGAGCTCTCACGGCCCAGGACCCTTGCGCTACTCTATCTCTCAACCGCCTGTATCGCCCCAGTGATTCTGACTCCGTGGTTTTTTGACGGAGTCCGCTACCGCTTCGACTCCTTCTACTATGCAACCCCAGGCCCGGTCTTCCCTCTTTTTTTCCTCTGGTGGTCCGGCATTGTCGTCTACGCCCATCTCGAGTTGGTCAGGGCCTTCCGCCACGCACGCGGCCACCACCGTCATCAGATTCAATATTTTTTTCTTGCCACGGCAATCGGCTACACCGGGGGTTCTCTCGACTATCTCCCAATTTTTGGGATCGATCTGTATCCCTATGGCAATTTCGCCATCGTCCTATACCCACTGATCATGACCTACGCCATCCTCAAGTTTCGACTGATGGATTGTACGGTGTTCATGGAACGAGGTCTGAGCTACTTGCTGCTGGTGATCCTGATTGCCGCTCCCTCGCTGGCGTTCTTCATTCACACGCAGAAACTGTACTTTTCGCAGTGGAACCTTGAATTCTCGTTGCTCCACGTGGTCGTCGTCGTCGTGACAGCCATGGTCGCCTATCGGCTCAAACTGGGAACCGATGCGGCCATCGGCCGAACCTTATTTCCGTCACGTCACAACATGGTGGAAACCCTGCTGGCCTTCAGCCGCAGGCTCATCACGATCTTGGATCTTCAACTGCTCGCAAAAGAAATCGTCGGCTCGTTTGTGAACATCCTGGAGATGCGCAGTGCGGCCCTCTATCTGTACGATCAGAATCGCGGAGGCTATATTCGTTTTGCCCTCTCAGGAGTGCCCTCTCGCGATACCGAGGCGGTCTGGTGTCCCGTCACCAACCCCTTGATTCAGATCTTATCTCGAAGCCGCGACATACTTCTCCTGGAAGAATTCGTCCATACCCAAGAAGAACCGACCACCCCTCAGGTCCTGAGAACCCTGGAATCGCTCCGCGCTGATGTCTGCCTCCCCTTCATTAGCTCCGATCGTCTCATCGGATTCTGCACCCTCGAAAGCACGGCTGGCCGGTGGCTCGCCAGTCGGGACAATCTGGACCTCCTGAGTACGATGGCCCACTATGCGGGAATCGCGCTCACCAATGCGCAGCTGTATCATGACCTCCACCGCTCGCAACTGCTCATGCTGCGAACGGATCGACTAGATTCCCTGGAGACCATGGCGGCCGGCTTCGCACACGAAATTCGCAATCCCCTGACATCCATTAAGACCTTTGTCCAACTCATCCCCGAACGACTCTCTGATCCACAGTTCACCTCTGATTTTCGAGCGACGGTCAGCGAAGACATCGGGCGCATTGAACGTCTGATTCAAGAAATCTTGGACTACGCCCGGTACCAAACGCCTCGACTCTCGACGGAACACCTCAACGAAATCGTGTCCTCAAGCCTCTCCTTTGTGCATATCCAGGGTCTGATGAAACATATTGCCATCCACACCCACTTAGATGAAGACCTCCCATCAATGCTGGTCGACCGGCAACAATTCCGGCAGGTGCTCCTGAATTTGTTCATCAATGCATTGGACGCTTTGGCGGAGGGTGGACAACTCACCGTCAGCACCCACGCCTTCACCAAACTCGAGACCCAGTGGATCGCCATCGACATCAGCGACACAGGGCATGGCATCGCCCCGGCGAATCTCCCGCACATTTTCGATCCGTTCTACACGACCAAGCATGCCAGCACAGAACGAGAAGGCACGGGTTTGGGACTCGCGATCGTGCACCAGATCATTTCTGAGCACCACGGGACCATCGAAGTGACCAGCGAAGTCGGACAAGGCACCTGCTTTCGAATTCATCTCCCCACGCAGCCACCTGCGTCCAGCCAACACCGTGTCGCAGTCAGTGGAGATGACCGTAGCACTTCGGTGCCTATGCAAACCTAACAGGATGCTGAAACAGGCCACCAGCGGCGTGCTCAATGACCGTGAAGCGTCTCTCGCAGGACGATTGACGATTTTGATCCACTGCACCATTGAATCAATGGTGCGATGACACAATGAATCAATCGAGCGCATCGAACGACGAGGACGGTTTTTTGAGCATTCTTCGAGCTTCCACGATGTTGGTGTGGCGCATCCCGTGCCTCCGGCGTATTGCACACAATTCGAGTGTTTCCCCAGCCTGGTAAAGGTCCTTCGGTCAAGCATCTTCGGTGACTGGGTGATCTCCTTCCTCTCTATGGCAAGCCATACCGCCCCTCCCGTGACCTGGATCTTCAATTTCCGCACCTCTTCGTCTGCATTCGTCGTCCAAGACCGGTGTTCCCTCGCCGCGCTTCTTCGCATTCGCCCCTCGAAACTTTTAGTTTTCAGGTGTGCTAATTTATACGTATGCTCAACGAGTTCCCTTGAGAGGGTACGGCTTGACAAGCCACACGCTCAAGCGTATGAAACATGCAGAATTATCTATGGAGAATATTGCCCTCCAGCCACACATCCTGATCATTGAGGACGAACCTGGCCCCCGGGACGCCCTCAAGATGATTCTTCGGCCATTCTTCCGCCTCCACACGGCTGAAAGTGCCGAGGGTGCGCTTCAAATCCTGCGTGCACACCCCATTGAACTCGTGACCTTGGACCTGAAACTCCCCGACCGTCATGGGGTGGACCTGCTCCGCGAGATCAAAACCGACTATCCCAATGTCGAGGTGGTCATCATTACCGGGTACGGTTCTTTTAAATCCGCCATGGAGGGCATCAAATACGGTGCGGCGGCCTATCTCCTCAAACCGTTCAACGTCACGGATCTCATCACCGTCATCACTCAGACCCTGGAGAAAAAACACCGACTGGCCCAGCTGCGAGTACTCATGGCGGAGCTTCTCCCACTGTGGCAAAGAGAAGACACGTCCGCTCAAGCCTGGGCCCGATTGATTGAGTTCTCGGGTGGATCGGCCGACATCCTCCCCGCCAGCCTTCCACGTCTGGGAGACTACACCAGCCTCGCCCCGCTTTTGTCTGATTTATTGGAAGCCAAGAACCGAGATCTGTTCAACCATTCTTGTCGGGTCGGCTTTTACGCCACGCTGGTGGGAAAATACCTGCGCTTATCTGCTGCCGAGCAGCAGACGCTGGCTATCGGGGCCTCACTTCACGACATTGGAGTCATCGGCCTCGAACAGGTGTCTGTGGGAAAAACTTTTTCTGGGCTCACCGAGGATCCTGAGTGGATTAAGCGGCACACGGAGTTAGGAGCACGCCTGATCCTCTCCCTCCAATTACCCGCCGAGATCGGCCAAATCATTGCGTATCATCATGAGTGGTATGACGGGACCGGCTATCCTCACGGCTTACGAGGGGAAGGCATTCCACTGCTCGCCCGGATCGTCGCCATTGCCCAAGCCTTCGATCACTTCGTCTTCCATCAATCAATGCGGTCTGCCTCCACCGTGATCGACGAGGCACTGGGCATGATTGGTGGACTGAGCGGAACCCGATTCGATCCGGAACTCTGCAGAGTATTTTCCGCGGTCCTCACTGAACACAAAGCCTCGCTGCCGCTGTTCTCCGCCCTATCGCAACCGAGCCCTTTTGCCTAACAGGATCGTGGAAACACCGTCTGCGGTGTCCTGCATCGCTCAGAGGCTCCACCTGCCAAAAGGATACGCATCGCCTGTCGGCCGGCTGCGGCCTTGCTACACGCCCTGCTCATCGAGCGTTCATTTTTCTGACGGCGATGAATCAGGGGCTAGTCGGGCCCCCTCACGCAACAAATCAGCCGCCGTTTGTTTGACGGCCGCCGTGAGCGTCAACCCTCCCAGCATGCGAGCGATGGCCTCTTTTCGTTCCAGAGGCGTCAACCTACGAGCCTGAGTGATCGTTCGTGCGTTGACCACCGTCTTCTCCACCACATAATGCTCGGTCGCATGCGAGGCAACCTGCGGAAGATGCGTGACACAGAAGACTTGGTGATAGCGACCCAGGGCCTTGAGCTTTCGCGCCATCACCGTCGCCGTTGTCCCGCCCACACCAGCGTCGATTTCGTCGAACACCAGCACCGGCACGCCATCACGATCGGCCAGCACGGTCTTGATGGCCAGCATCGCACGGGACAGCTCGCCGCCTGAGGCGACCGCCGCCAACGGTCGAAGCGGCTCACCGGGATTGGCGGAAAACTGATATTCCACCCGATCGCATCCGGTTTCTCCACAGTGGTCCTCGGTGTCGATCCCAATCTCAAAGCGGGTCTCCTGCATCTGAAGAGCCTGGAGTTCCTCAATGACACGCGCCTGAAATTCTTTGGCCGCTGTCCGTCGGCGCTGACCGAGAGCACGCGCCTGGTCCTGCAATGCCGTACGTGCGCAGGCGAGGATCGATTCCAGCTCCTGCACCCGCTCTCCTCCAGTCTCAAGTTGCTCCACCTGCGCACGTAGCTGGTCACGATACGCCACGAGATCGGGCAACGACCGCCCATACTTCCCTTTGAGACGCCGGATCACATCAAGCCGTTCGCCGGTCGACTGAAGACTCTCTGGCCGATCCTCAAGGGATCGACCGTAAGTCCGGAGTGCCTGCGCAAGATCCTTCAGCGACACCGTCGCGTGCTCGACCTGCGCGGGCCACTCCCGCATCTCCTGATCGATCTCGGCCAGTTCGTGAAGTTGGTGATGCAGGCCTGCCAGACGACTCAAGATCGCCTCATCGCCACCGTAGAGAGACTCGTACGCCTCCTGCTGAATCCCCATCAGACGTTGGATATGCGAAAGCCGCTTGAACTCGGCTTCCAAGGCAGGCTCTTCATCGGGCAACAACTGCGCCGCATCCAGCTCTTGCAATTGAAACCGCACCAAGTCTTCACGACCCTGTTGCTGCGCGAGTTCCTGTTGAAGAGCGTCGAGCGCGGCCTTGACCGACGTCCACGTGCTATACGCAAGGCGATACGCCTTCGACACCCCCTCCAGCCTCCCGAATAGATCGATCGATTCGAGTTGGACCGCCGGGTGCAGCAGTGACTGTTGCTCATGCTGTCCATGAATATCGATCAGCGTACCGGCCAGTGTCTGCAGGAGATGGAGCGGTGTCAGGATCCCATTGAGAAAGATGCGATGACGGCCCAAACGGGACAGTGTTCGTCGAATGATCAGTTCGCGGGAGTCGGCAGCAAGCACTCCCTGCTCGCGCAGGGGCAGCAGGAGAGGACTCGCGGCAGGCAATAGAAACACGCCTTCAACACTGGCTTCTTCGGCATCGGAACGGATCACCTCAGCCGTCCCACGTCCGCCGACGAGCAGGGACAGGGCATCGACGATGATCGATTTTCCCGCCCCGGTCTCGCCGGTGAGAACCAGCAGGCCGGAGGGGAATTCAAGATACAGCTCATCAATCAGCGCAAAGTGGACAATGCGCAACGCGGTGAGCATGCGACTGGGGGGATATCCTTAGGTTGTGGCCGACGACTGGGCCAGCAAGGCATCGATGACTTCTTTGAACTGGCGCTTCGGCCGCGCGCCAACCACCTTTTCCACCATCTGCCCATCTTTGAAGAACAGGATCGATGGGATGCTCATGATCTGATAGCGGCCGGCGATCTCAGGGTTCTCATCCGTATTCAACTTCATCACACGAACCTTACCGGTATACTCCCCCGCCAACTCGTCCAGGATCGGGGCCACCATTTGGCAGGGTCCGCACCACACTGCCCAAAAATCCACCATAATCAGACCGGACCCTTTAAGGACGTCCGAGTCCCAAGACTGCGTATCGACCTTGATGGCTTGTTCCCCCACTATCCGCCCTCCTTCACGAGTATTGACGTGATGCGTTGGTGCACTACTTGACGAGTACCCAACATCTAAAACGAGCCGTATCGTAGCCTACGATTCCGCAAGCTGTCAATTCGGTGTCACGGTCCTAGCAGGGCTCCGTCATCTATCGTGCCAAGCAACTGAAATGCCACAAGAAACAAGCGGTACT
>CXWL01119345.1_pt1 | contig 22543 bp, 17 predicted proteins | sample 590931 | NCBI WGS metagenome assembly CXWL01 (sample SAMEA3498368, study PRJEB10139) | groundwater metagenome | biome: water well; material: biofilm material | place: Germany | collected 2015-04-27 | reverse complement strand
GCCAAGGCCCGCTCACTGGATGACACTCGCCTGGTGGCGGCTGCCCTGGAAGTCCATCGCGAAGGCAACGAGGTCATTGTCGAAGATCCGCTGGCCGAAAAGATCGACCTGGTAAGCTTTAACGAATACGCCGGCTGGTACTGGGCCAACAACAAGGAAATGCTGAAGTGGCGTTTCAACATCAAGTACAACAAGCCGGTGGTCATTTCCGAGTTCGGCGCCGATGCCCTAGGCGGCTACCACGCCGACGACGACACTCGCTGGAGCGAGGAATACCAGGACCTGCTTTACGTGAACCAGTTCAAGATGCTCGAGGCGATCCCCGGCCTGCGTGGCATGACGCCCTGGATCNNGCGCCAGCACCCGTACTTCCAGGACTTCTGGAACCGCAAGGGGCTGATCTCGGACGACGGCAAGAAGAAAAAAGCCTTCTTCACTCTAAAGAAGTACTACGAAGGCAAGCAGGAACAATACAAATGACGATGTCACTCTGCACCCCCGTACTGCGTCCGCTGATGGCCGCGGTGCTGCTGGCAGTTTCCGGAACAGCGCTGGCACAGGACACCGCCATCGAACGCAAGGTCGACGCGCTGCTCAAGAAGATGACGCTGGAAGAAAAGGTCGGCCAATTGAACCAGTTGTCCGGCCGCGAATTGACCGGCCCGACCAGCAGCGAGCACGATAGCAAGCTGGCCGACATCAAGGCTGGCAAGGTTGGCTCCATGCTCAACGTGAAAGGCGTGGCGGAGACGCGCGAGATCCAGGCGGCAGCAATGCAATCGCGCCTGAAGATTCCACTGCTGTTCAGCCTTGACGTCATCCATGGCTACAAGACCGTGTTCCCGGTCCCGCTGGCAGAAGCCGCATCGTGGGACCTGGAAGCGATCGAGCTGTCGGCCCGCATCGCCGCGAAGGAAGCATCGGCGTCCGGCATCCACTGGACCTTCGCTCCCATGGTAGACGTGGCGCGTGACCCGCGCTGGGGCCGCGTGATGGAAGGGGCGGGCGAAGACACCTACCTCGGCTCGCGCATTGCCACCGCCCGCGTGCTGGGCTTCCAGACCACGAAGCTGGGCGGCATCGACACCATCATGGCCTGCGCCAAGCACTTCGCCGCCTATGGAGCCGCCGTGGCCGGGCGCGACTACAACGCCGTCGATATGAGCGAGCAGCAGTTGTGGGAAGTCTTCCTGCCGCCGTTCAAGGCCGCCGCTGATGCGGGCGCAGCCACCTTCATGAATTCGTTCAACACGCTCAATGGCGTGCCGGCAACCGGCAGCGGCTATCTGCAACGCGATATCCTCAAGGGCAAGTGGAACTACAAGGGCTTTGTCGTGAGCGACTGGGCGTCGGTCAAGGAGATGGTCGCGCATGGATACGCGAGCGACCTGTCCGACGCGGCCGACAAGGCAATCCACGCAGGCAGCGACATGGACATGGAAGGCTATGCCTACACCGGTCACCTGGCCAAGCTGGTCACCAGTGGCAAGGTCAGGCTTGCCCTGGTGGACGACGCCGTGCGCCGTATCTTGTACAAGAAATTCGAACTGGGCTTGTTCGACGATCCTTATCGCTTCTCCGACGCGGCGCGCGAGGCGCGCGTGCTCAACGACCCTACCCACCGCGATGCGGCGCGCGACGTGGCCCGCAAGTCGCTGGTGCTGCTCAAGAACGATNNGATCAGCAGCAGCTCCCGCTGGCCAAGAACCTCAAGACGATTGCCGTTATCGGGCCGCTGGCCGAAGCCAAACGGGACCTCGAAGGCGGCTGGATCGTCAAGTCGTACGCCGACAATGTCGTCAGCCTGGCCGAAGGTATCCGCAACCACGTCTCGCCCGCTACCCGGCTGGTGGTCGCCAGGGGCTGCGACGTGGCCTGCACCACGGACGAGGGCTTTGCCCCCGCCTTGGAGGCAGCGCGCCAGGCCGATGCAGTGGTGCTGGCCGTCGGCGAGAGCTGGGACCTGTCTGGCGAAGCGAAGTCGCGCACCGATATCGGCCTGCCTGGTCTGCAGGGCAAACTGTTCGACGCCATCGCCGCCACCGGCAAGCCGGTTACCGTGATCATGATGGCGGGCCGTCCACTGGTCTTCAATAACGTCGCCGACAAGGCCTCGGCCATCATCTATGCCTGGTTCGCGGGCACCGAAGGCGGCAACGCGATTGCGGACGTGCTCTTTGGCGACTACAACCCGTCCGGCAAGCTGCCCATCACCTTCCCGCGCAGCGTGGGCCAGATCCCGATCGCCTACACCCAGTACAACACGGGGCGCCCCGTGCTGGACGTGAAGAATATCGTCTACAAGTCGGCCTACATCGATTCGCCCAATACGCCACGCTACGCCTTCGGCCATGGACTTAGCTACACCACCTTCGCGTGGTCCGCCCTGAAGCTCTCGACCGACAAGCTGGTAGCCGGCGGCAGCGCCACGCTCAGCTTCACGCTCACCAACACCGGCAAGCGGGCCGGCGAGGAAGTCGTGCAGCTATACGTGCACGACCCGGTCGCCTCGCTGGCGCGCCCCCTCAAGGAACTCAAGGGCTTCCAGAAACTAAAGCTGGAGCCGGGCGAGAGCAGGGTGGTGTCGTTCAAGATCGACCAGCAGATGCTGGCCTTCCATAACGCCAAGCTGGAATTCAAGGCCGAAGCGGGCCAGTTCTACCTGATGGTGGGCTCGGCGTCGGACGACATCAAGCTAAAAACCTCGCTGGTACTCGTCGCCCGGTGACGATACCGTTACCATCGGGGCGATGATAGAATCGTGCCATGGATAACAAAGACCTTCCCCCGCCGGTCGAGGCGCTCGTTCCGGCCAAGCGCAGCCGCCGCAGCAGCGGTCGCCTCACCCTGCGCGACGTGGCCAAGCTGGCCAACGTCGCCCCCATCACGGCCTCGCGCGCCCTCAACACGCCGGACGCCGTCTCGGCCCCCATCCTCGCGCGCGTACGCGAGGCGGTCGAACGCACCGGCTACGTCCCCAACATGCTGGCCGGCGGCCTGGCCTCCAAGAAGAGCCGGCTGGTGGCCGCTGTGGTGCCCACCATCACCGGTTCCGTCTTCCTTGAAATGGTGCAGTCGCTGACGGGCGCCCTGGCGGCCAACGGCTACCAGCTCATGCTGGGCCAGACCGGTTACCAGAACTCGCGCGAGGACGCGCTGCTCGAGGCGATCATCGGGCGCCGCCCGGATGGCGTAGTTCTCACCGGCATAATGCGTTCCGTGCAGGGGCGCCGCCGGCTTCTGGCCAGCGGCATTCCCGTGGTCGAAACCTGGGACCTGACGCCGACACCGATCGACATGCTGGTCGGCTTCTCGCATGAGCGCATCGGCCAGTCCGTGGCGGACTACTTGTTCAAGCAGGCACGCCGCCGGGTCGCCACGATCAGCGCCAGCGATGAACGCGCGGTCCGCCGCAACAAGGCGTTCTCGGACGCCGCCATTGCTCTTGGCATGGCCGCACCGGGAGCAGCCAGCATCGCCAGCTGCATCGTGCCGGCGCCCACTACGCTGGGCAGCGGCCGCAGTGGCCTGCGCGAGCTGCTGGCGGCCGACCCGTCCATCGACGCGATCTTCTGCAGCTCCGACATGATGGCCCTTGGTGTGCTAATGGAAGCGCAGGCCCAGGGCATCAGCGTGCCGGATCAACTGGCCGTCGTCGGCCTGGGCGACNNACACCCATCCCGCCCTCACGAGCGTGCGCATCGACGGCACCGCCATCGGCACGCTGGCCGCCCGATTTATCATCGACCGCGCCGAAGGCAAGCTGGTCACGGATCCGATGCGCGATATCGGCTTTACCATCGTCGAACGGGCCAGTTCCTGACCAGTCATTCGGCTGTTGCCTATGAAAGGCGACGGCCGCCTTCTGCTTCCCTATTGATTCTCGTGCAAACACCAAAAACGAGTTGACATCTTGATTGGGTACCGCTACCATTCGACCATCAATTTGGTAGCGGTACCAACAACAGTACGCCAACATCCCATGTCCATGACCAATCCCATGAACGAAACGTACACCAGTCCTGTCGTAAACAGCGTCCGGGTCGTGCCCGTCGCAGGCCGCGACAGCATGCTGTTCAACCTCAGCGGTGCCCACAGCCCTTACTTCACGCGCAACATCGTGATCCTGACCGACAACGCCGGCAACACCGGTATTGGCGAGGTGCCCGGTGGCGCCGCCATCGGCAAGACGCTGGAAGACGCGGCATCGCTGGTCATCGGCCAGCAGACAGCCAATTACAACGCCATCCTCAACAGCGTGCGCGCGACCTTTGCCGACCGCGATGCCGGCGGCCGCGGCCTGCAAACCTTCGACATGCGCGTGACCGTCCACGCCGTCGCCGGCCTCGAATGCGCCCTGTTTGATTTGCTCGGCAAGCACCTCGGCCTGCCCGTGGCAGCCCTGCTAGGCGAAGGCCAGCAGCGCGACGAGGTCGACATGCTCGGCTACCTTTTCTATGTGGGCGACCGCGAGGCTACCAATCTTCCCTACATCAGCGAACCTGGCGGCGCCGACGACTGGCTGCGCCTGCGCCACGAAACGGCCATGGATGCCAACGCCATCGTGAAGTTGGCCGAAGCGGCTTACCGGCGCTACGGCTTTCGAGATTTCAAACTCAAAGGCGGCGTGCTGCGCGGCGAAGAGGAAATGGAAGCGGCGCGCGCACTGGCCGAACGGTTCCCGAACGCGCGCATCACGCTTGACCCAAATGGCAGCTGGAGCCTGGCCGACGCGGTGCGCCTGTGCCGCGACCAGCACAAGGTGCTCGATTATGCCGAGGACCCGTGCGGAGCGGAAGACGGTTATTCCGGCCGCGAAGTGATGGCTGAATTCCGGCGCGAAACCGGCCTGCCAACCGCCACCAACATGATTGCCACCGACTGGCGACAGCTGGGCCACGCGGTGCAGCTGCAAGCGGTCGACATTCCGCTCGCCGATCCCCATTTCTGGACCATGCAGGGCTCCGTGCGCGTGGCGCAGTTATGCCGCGAATGGGGTATGACCTGGGGCTCTCATTCGAACAGCCACTTCGATATTTCGCTGGCCATGTTCACCCATGTGGCGGCCGCGGCCCCGGGCAAGATCACGGCCATCGACACGCACTGGATCTGGCAGGACGGCCAGCGCCTTACCACTGACCCGCTGCAGATTGTCGATGGCAGCGTGATCGTGCCGTCCGGCCTTGGTCTCGGTGTCACGCTCGACCCGGTGGCGCTGGAAGCGGCGCACCAGCTCTACCTCGGCATGGGACTGGGGGCGCGCGACGATGCCCAGGCCATGCAGCAGATCATCCCCGGATGGACCTACGATCACAAGAAGCCTTGCCTGGTCAGGTAGCCAGGCGGCAGGAACCCACGGCATCAGCAGGACCGACACTGCAGCACACAATGAAGTTAAAAAATATAGAACTGGAGACTCAAATGCATACCCCACAGCACAAGCAGTACCGTCTGACGCCAATGACCGCAGCCGTGGCCATGGCCTTGATGGCGATGGTCAATGCGGCCAATGCGCAATCCACGCCGCGTGCCAACGCTGTACCGGCACCGGCCAAGGAAGGGCTGGAGACGGTTGTTGTCAGCGCCAACAAGCGCGTCGAAAAACTGGAAAACGTGCCGATGTCGATCTCCGTCATCAGCGAAGAACTTCTGCAGCGCAATAACGTGCGTGACCTCGACGACATCATCAACATCTCGCCAGCGCTGACCAAGACCCAGAGCGACAATCCGGCCAACACGGGCTTGAACATGCGCGGTATCGGCACCCAGTCGATCGGCATCGGCGTGGAGTCGGACGTTGCCGTCATCGTCGACGATATCCCGATCGGCATGCAGGTGCAGGCCTTCCGCGACCTGACCGATGTGTCGCGCATCGAGATCCTCAAGGGACCGCAAAGCACGCTGTTCGGCAAGTCCGCTATTGCTGGCGCCATCAATGTCGTTACCAAGCCAATTGGCGGGCCGATCACGACGCGCGGCAGCGTGCTCCTGTCGTCGGACAATGAATGGCGCCTGGGCGCCTCCGTGGGCGGCAACGTCAACGAACAGTTTGGCTTTCGCATCGCGGCCGCCAAAAACGATTTCCCTGGCAACGTCAACAACCTGAGCACCGGCAAGAAGACCAACGGCGCGGCTGCCAAGACCTTCCTGGCCAAGTTCACCTACCGGCCGACGGATGCAATCACGATCGATTTCTCGCCGCGCTACAACCACACGCTCACTGACTGTTGCGTTATCGTTCTGACCAGCATCAGCGGCACCAATACCCAGAACGGCCTGCTGAACAATGTGCCGGCCTTCCCGATTGCCAAGGTACTCGACGGCATAACGGCTAGCCCGGAAAACCGCGACATCCGCAACGACACCTTCACCGGCCAGGAATCGACCACGCGCGGTTTCGGCTTGAAGGTCAACTGGGACATGCCGTTTGGCGGGACGCTGACCTCGATCACCTCGGCCGACCGCTACCACGCGAACGATTCGCGTGACCAGGATTTCACAGATCAGCCAGTCATGCTGTATTACCAGGTCACGGGCCAGCCGGCGGGAACATTCGCCAACCTCAACCGCGGCTCCGAGCAGCACGGCCGCTTTGACGTCGAGTCACGCACCCAGGAACTGCGTTACACCAACTCGGATGCGAGCACCTTCCGCTATGTTGCCGGCTTGTGGTACGGCAAGAATGAATTGGCGCGTTACTTCAAGGGGGGCGAATTTGGCCTGGCCGCCACCAGCCCAACTGAGTTCTATGGCAGCACCTACAACATCAACAAGGCGATCTTTGGCCAATCCTCGTGGGATTTCTTGCCCACATGGACGCTGACGACGGGCCTTCGCTTCAATGAACAGGAGTCGGGCTACGACTACGCGGGCGCGGGCAATCCCTCGACCATTGCCTTCGGCCAGCCTTTCCGTGCCATCAATGTGTTCTCCAGTAATGGCAACAAGGAAAAGGCGACCACGGGGAAGTTGAGCTTACAGAAGCAGGTCACGCCCACCGTGATGACCTTCGTGTCCGGCTCGACCGGCTACAAGGGTCAGGCTTACGATATCACAAGCAGCCTGAACGTGGTGACCGCCGCCCAGCAGCCGGTCAAGTCGGAAACGGCCAAGAGTTTTGAGCTTGGCATGAAGGGCAACTTCCTCGACAACCGACTGACTGTGGCCGCGACTGCCTTCTCGAGCAAATTCAAGGATTACCAGCAGAATTCGGGCAGCTACATTCCCGATACGCTGATTTACGTGACGCGCCTGAACAGCCTCGAAGGCGTCGAGACCAAGGGCCTGGAACTGGACATGAACATGCTGGCCACGCGCCAGTTGCTGGTCAATGTCAACCTGGCATATACGGATGCGACCATCACCGAGTACAAGAACGCGAGCTGCTACCAGGTTGCCGGCAGCCCGAATGGCGGCTTCAACGAGAAATGCATCATCCGCAATCCGCTGTACGGCAACCAGAACACCAGCGACGTGACCGGTGGGCGCATGCCGTTCGCACCGAAGCGCAAAGCGACCATCAATGCCAAGTACGACGTGCCGCTCCCGAACAGCAGCATCGACGGTTTCGTCACCGGCACGGTCACCTACGCCAGCGACATGGTCACCAACCTGGACCAGAACCCGATCAACATGGTGCAGCCGACCACCTACCTGCACGCTGGCTTCGGTGTGCGCGAGAAGAAGGGCAAGTGGGCCTTGTCGTTCCGGGTCAATAACGTGATGGACCGCCAGTACCGTGGCAACCGTTCGTTCCCGCTGGCCAGCTTCAATGCCGCCGCACCGAACCCGGTGGCCACCGTCGTGACGACCACCTGGACGCCGCAACGCAACGCCTTTCGCTACATCTCGGCCAAGTTCGACTACAAGTTCTAACCACCGCCGCGGGGCCGGTGCCGCGCACCGTTCCCGCCAACGCGTTCGCAACGGAGACAACCATGGAACACGCTTCCCGGGCCACGGCACTGCCGCGCGCCTCGCTTCCTTCCGCCAGTTACACCGGGCCGCTGGTCATCATCACCATCCTTTTTTTCATGTGGGGCGCGCTCACTGCGCTCAACGACATCCTTATTCCGCATCTCAAGGCGGTTTATGACCTGACGTACGTGCAGGCGATGCTGGTTCAGTTCTGCTTCTTTGGCGCGTATGGTCTGGTGTCGCTGCCGGCCGGTATTCTGATTCGCAAGATCGGTTACCAGCACGGCGTGGTCACGGGCTTGGTCGTCGCGGCCATTGGCTGCGCCTTGTTCTACCCGGCGTCCACGGGCGGCTACGCGCTGTTTCTGCTGGCGCTGTTCATTATGGCAGCTGGCATCACCACATTGCAGGTGGCCGCTAATCCCTTCGTGACGGCGCTGGGCGACCCTGCCACCGCGTCCAGCCGGCTCACGCTGACCCAGGCTTTCAACGCGCTTGGCACCACCATCGCGCCGTGGCTGGGTGGCTTGCTGATCCTGTCTGGCACCGTGCCGTCGCCCGCGCCGGTGGTAGCGCAATCGGCGCCGGCGCAACTGGCCTACCGCGCGGCCGAGGCGGCCCTGGTGCGCGGCCCCTACCTGGCGCTGGCCGCTGCGCTGCTGGCGCTCGCGGTGCTGTGTGCCTTGGCGCGGCTGCCGAAGATAAGCCATGGTGACGCGGCCGCACCGCCTGCCGGCGGCTCGGTCCTGGCGCACAGGCACCTTGTATTGGGCGCGATTGCCATTTTCCTGTACGTGGGCGGCGAAGTCAGTATCGGTAGTTTCATGATCAGTTTCCTCGGCGAGTCGAACATCGGCAACCTGGCGGCGGGCGACGCGTCCCGTTACGTCGCCTTGTACTGGGGTGGTGCCATGGTAGGCCGCTTCATCGGGTTTGCCGTGATGCGCTACGTCAGTCCTGGCAAGACGCTGGCCTTCAATGCGGTATGCGTGATTGCGCTCACGCTGCTAGCCGTGTTCAGCGAGGGTAGCGTTGCGATGTGGGCCATCATTGGCGTGGGGCTGTTCAATTCGATTATGTTCCCGACCATCTTCAGCATGGCGATGCACGGGCTCGGCGCGCAGACCGGGCAGGCGTCGGGTATCCTGTGCATGGCCATCGTCGGCGGCGCCTTCGCGCCCTTCCTACAGGGCGCCATGGCCGACATGATGGGCCTGCAGCTATCCTTCCTCGTCCCGGCCGCGTGCTATTGCTTCATCCTTTACTTCGGACTCCGGTTCGCCAGGCTGTTTAGCGGCGTGCCTGCGGCCGGGGGACACTAGGATGGCCAAGCCGTTCCGGCGCCTGCTGCTGACCGGCGCCGCCGGCCAGCTCGGCATGCTGCTGCGCGAAGCGGTCAAACCCTGGGCAGACATCGTGCGCCTGTCCGACCTGCAGGCCATGACGCCTGCGGGGGAAGGCGAGGAAATCGTGCATTGCGACCTGGCCGACCGCGACGCCGTGGCGGCGCTGGTGGAGGGCGTCGATGCGATCCTGCACTTCGGCGGCGTGTCGGTCGAAACCGCTTTCCCGCCCATCCTGCAGGCGAATATCCTGGGCCTGGCGAACCTCTACGAGGCCGTGCACCGGCACGGCGTGCGGCGCGTCTTGTTTGCCAGCTCCAACCACGTGACGGGCATGTACCCGACCACCGAGCGGGTCGACGCCGGCATGGCGCTGCGCCCGGACGGTTACTACGGCGTGAGTAAGTGCTTCGGCGAGTCGCTCTCGCGTTACTACTTCGACCGCTTCGGCATTGAAACCGTCTGCCTGCGCATCGGCTCCTGCTGCCCGGCGCCGAACAGCGTGCGGATGATGTCCACCTGGTGCAGCTTTGCCGACCTGGTCGAACTGCTGCGCTGCGCCCTGTTCACGCCCCGCGTGGGCCACACCATAGTCTACGGCGTGTCGGACAACCCGGGCGCCTGGTGGGACAACAGTGCTGCCGCCCACCTGGGTTACCGCCCGCGCGACAGCAGCACGGCCTTCGCTGCCCAGTACCCGGACAGTGGCCAGTATCCCAGTCCCTACGACCTGCCTTCGCAGCACCAGGGCGGGCCCTTCGTTACGGCCGGGCCGAAATACCCTTCACCCTGAAACGGCGCGACTTCGGGCGCCTGCACCGTGCTTGCTTGATTGATGTTCTCACTGGACCCTCATATGAAAAAACTCGCTCTTGCACTATCGCTCACGCTGGCTCTGAGCGGCGCCACCCAGGCCCAGACGGTGCCGTTGTCGCCTCACCTGTTCGCCATCAATTACTGGTACTACGATTACGCCAGCGGGACCGACAACTTCAACGCCCGCAAGGACCTGGTCAAGGCTGCCGGCATCAAGCTGGTTCGACTCGGTGGCAACGCGCCAAACAACAAGCTGGCATTGAGCGACATTGTCCACTTCGACCTGGCCATTGAACGCGTCAACAGTATCGGTGCGACACCCTTGATGCAACTGCCGATGAACCTCAAGCCGGAAGACATCCCCTTGTGGGTCAGCCACTTCCGCGACAAGGGCATCAAATATTGGACGCTTGGCAATGAGCCCGACCCCTCGTCCAACTTTGTGGAGTGGTACAAGGGCATCCCGGTCGGCAGCGGCAGCACCATCAAGCGCGAGAATGGCAATACCTACATGGAGTTCCGCGACAAGTTCGTGCGCCTGGCGCGGGCGGTCAAGGCTGCCGATGCGGACGCGGTGGTGATCGGACCGGACTTTCGCCAGTGGTGGGGACCAAGCAGTTCTTCGCCCAACCCCGCCGAGCCATTGCTAACTTACTACCCGGCCTTCATCGCGGACGTGGGTGCGCTCACCGAGAACGGCGTGCCGCTGCTCGACATTTTTGCTTTCCACTTCTATGGCTATCATAACGAGGTGGAAAACAAGAAGCGGGTCGACGTGGTGCAAGGCTACCTCGATAGCGTCAACCAGAACCGCAGCAAGGCATTGCGCATGGCCGTCGGCGAGGTCAATGCCATCACGTCGACCACGCCTACCGGTAACCCGCTGCAAATACAGCCATGGGGATTCGATATCGGCCAGTTCATGGTCATCATGACGAAAAACGTCGCGGCGCAGCAGGGCGAGTTCGTGGCCCCATGGTCAGTGTTTGAAGGCAGCGGTGCGCGGGGCAGCACGGACTTTTCGACCTACAATAGCAACGGCACGCTGCGCTCGTCAGCCGTTCATCTGTCCCTACTTGCCAACAACCGGCGCGACTTCCTGATGGCCGGTGCGATGGAAAATGCGAGCTACGCCAACCAGGTAAGCGTATTCGGCATGACGGACGCGGGCGGCTCAACCGTCATGCTGCTCAATACCAGCAGCGGTGGGCGCAGTTACGCTGTCCGGCTCGATGACCAGTTCTCCACGCTCGCCGCCGACGTCAAGGTACGGTTCAGCAGCAAGAACCAGAATGCGTTACAGTGGGCCGGACAGCTTCCCGCGAAGACCACCTTGATGTTTACCGTGGACGGTAACGGCAGGCGGCTGGCCAAGGTCGAGTACAACAAGGCGATTGCGGATGCGGCGTCGAGCAATCCAGCGGCGACGCCTGTGGTTACCGACCTGACCGTGGGCGCAAGCGTTGTCGGCGCCACCGCCGATATCGTGCTGTCCGCCAGGTTACCGGCCGGGGCCGCGCGAAGCAAGGTCGAGTTCTTCGTCGATGGGGTGCTCAAGGGCGCCGCCATTGCCGCGCCGTTCGAACTGGTGCTCGATTCCGAAACGCTGGTCAACGGCACCCACGCGCTGGTCGTGAAGGCGTACGACATGGACGACAACGCCGACAGCGCCGCGCCGGTCGAGTTCAATATCTATAACGCCTTGAATGTGACGGCGCAGGTGAGCACGAAGCGCTCGCACTTCGTGTCGCTGCCCGATGGGACGGCGCATGGCCATATCACGGTCAAGAACGCCACGCCCGGCCTCATCGCCGGGCCGCTGCACGTCAAGCTGACGGGCTTGCCGCAGAACGTGACGGTCTTGAACGCGAGCGGGATCCATCGCGGCTCGCCCTACGTCACGGTGGATCGTACGCTCAATGGTCATGCCACGATGATGTTTAAGCTCGAGTTCAGCAATCCATCCGGGGCCGTGATCAACTACCTGCCACAGGTGCTGTCGGGCGGGTTCTGACGGGTCAAGCCGAGGCGGTCGCGCATTCCAGGTCGTTCAGCCAGCGAATCACATGTTCGCGGCTGGCGCCGCACATCTCGGTCGACGGTTGCAGCCAGCCATCGCGCGTGGCATTCTTTGCCACGTCGGTGACCTCACTCCATATGGAAAATGCGTGCGTGCGGACGTGCCGGTACTGCTGCGCTGTCAAGCGCTTGCGCTGGCACCGGAAGGCATTGTTGATCGGGCCATGCGCCGACAAAAAGCGCTGGGTTTGGCCGGATGACTTGAAGCGACGCATCTGTCGTTCTCGTTGCCGCGTCGGTTGATGCAGAGTTCGGCCCGGTTACTCAGACATGGATGCTGGCGATGTTCGACACCCTGCATGACATCAAGATATCGAGCATATGACCGGTTTGATCGACTGCACGCCAGAGGTAATGGTGCTTGCCCTTGATTGTTAGCGCCACCTCGTCGAGACTCCACTGGTCCCCGCGCTGCGGTTTGACGCCGGCGAAGTTCATTGACATATCCCTTGCCGAACTTCAACATCCATTGGCATCAGCTGCTCTATTTCGCGAAAAATCAGCCCGAGCTGGAAGTAGAGCAACACGACATGACTGTTGATTTCTGTTGGGTAGCGGAAGCCGCGGTAGAGTAAGGTTTTTTCATCCCGCCAATCTACAAAATTTCCCGGCGCCCGTAAGTTGACACGACCATTCACAGCGCTGCGGCGAAACGCGCGTAGAGAATTCTTGGGTGGAGGAACTGGCATCTCGGCGCTATAGCCGCGCGATATCGTGCTGCAGGCGGATGATGTCGACGGGCGACGCGGCGTCGTATACGCCGCGCACTCTGTGCTCGCGGTCGATCAGAAAAGCGCGCGTCAGGTGTTCGGGCAGGCCGTCGGCGCCCATGCGGCCGATGTCGCTGAAAAAATTGTCGCGCACGAAATCGACGACTTCCTGCTGCTCCCCCGTCGCCAAGCGCCAGTCGACGGGCAGGCCGATCGTCTTGGCGTACGCACGCATCGCGGCGGCGTCGTCGAAGCGGGGTGTGACCGAGATGGACAGGAAGCGCACCTCGCGCCCTTTCGCTTTCATGCGCGTATGCGCGCCCATCAGCATATCGGTCGATATGGGGCACACCGTCACGCAGGCGCTGAAGAAAAAACTGACCACGGTCGGTCCCTCGTCCAGCGCCGAGCGGTCGAAGCTTTGGCCATGCTGGTCGATCATGACAAAATTGTCGACCCCGCGCTGCCGCGACAGCCAGTCCCAGCGCGGCTGCAAGTCGGCGTTGCTGTAATAAGGCAGGTCCTCATGCTCGAGCGCCGACTCGCGCCTGCCGTGTGCGGCCACGAGCCATGCGGCCGCCAGCAGTGCGAACGCGAGGGTCAGGAAAACAGCCTTTGTCAAATGCTTGGTGTGAAGTCGGCGATGCATGGCGGCTCGTGGTTCAGCGGATGCGGGCCGGCGTGCCGGCGTAGCATCCAATGGTGTACGGATACTCTTTCGTTGCGTGGTAGTGGTACTGGCTCACGGTAACGCCGTTGATCGTCAGCGCGTGGGTGTGGCCGTGGCAGGCGTCTAGGTCGGCATTGGTCAGCGGCTTGCCGCCTTCGCCGAGATTGCCGTAGATCCCGAAGCCATCGGCAATGTAGCCGACCAGCGGCGAATGGTTTCCCGGCTGGTCCGTTTGGGCCAGGCACTTCGAGACATCGTGGTAGTGGTACATGCCCTGGCCCTGCGGATGGCCGCCGCAGGCATCTTGCACTTCGTGCGCGGCTGCGTCCCTGCCGTCAGCGTCAAGCGCGTTGTACAGGCGCGCCCCGCTGAGCAGGATTCCGATTGCGCCCAGGTCGGTGCAGCTCGGCCGAGCCGCCACAACGGGATTGGCCGGCAGGCCCCAGGCCACGGCCACGGCTTGGATGGTGTTCGGATTCTTGTCGAAGGGATATGCCGGGTCGGAAGGCGCGATCGGGAAGGTGCCTGTGGCGTGGGCAGGCAAGCCGTTACCGGTCAATGACAGCAGGCCGTTGGCAAAGTTGGCCGAAAACGAGGACACCCATTGCACCGCGCCGCCCACCGTCGTCTTCGCGGTCGAATCCCAGCTCAGTCCGTCGGCGCTGATCCACGGCGCCTTGCCCGGCGGGTTCGTGCTGGTGGGGATCGAGCACGCAAAAACGTAGCCAAGGAGCGCTTGCGTGGTGCTGATCTTGCCGTCGCCGACCGGGAGCTTGGTCGGATCGATAGAGGTCACTGGCGTCGGCGTCGGCGTCGGCGTTGGTGTTGGCGCAGGCGCAGGCGCTGAATAGCCTCCTCCTCCTCCTCCGCATGCATTCAACAGCAGCAAGCCGCTCAGGGCGGGCAAGGCGATCATCATTCGTATCGATGGCATGGCTGGGCTTTCTTCAGTCAGGTGGATGTGTGGGAATCATGGAGCGCACTTGGGAACCGGAGGCGCTTGTCAGCGTATCCGCGCCGGCATTCCCGCATAGCAGCCAATGGTGTACGGATACTCCCTGGTCGTGTGGTAGTGGTATTGGGTCACCCGCGCGCCATCGACCATCAGCTCATGGGTATGTCCGTGGCAGGCGTCGAGATCGGCATTTGTCAGCGACTTGCCGCCTTCGCCCAGGTTCCCGTAGATTCCGAAGCCGTCGGCGATATAGCCCACCAGCGGCGAATGGCTGCCCGGCTGGTCGGTTTGCGTCAGGCATTTGGACAGGTCGTGGTAGTGGTAGGCGCCGATTCGCTGCGGGTGGCCGCCGCAGGCGTCCTGGACTTCGTGCGCGACGGCATCACGGCCGTCGGCATCGAGCGCGTTGAACAAGCGTACGCCGTTGAGCAAAATCCCGATCGCACCCAGACCGGTGCAGCCTGGCTCGGCCGCGACGGTCGGATTGGCTGACAGGCCCCAGGCCACGGCCACGGCACGTATTGCATTCGGGTTGCCGTCGAACACGCGCGCGGGGTCGGAACGAGCGATCGGGAAGGTGCCAGTATCGTGGTTGGGCAAGCCGTTTCCGGCCAGCGAGCGCACGCCCTCGCTCAGGTTGACGGAAAACTCGGACACCCATTGCACGGCGCCGCTGACTGTGGCCTTGGCGGTTGAATCCCAGCTCTTCTTGTCGGCGCTGATCCAGGGCGCCTTGCCTGGACGGTTATTGCTGCGCGGGATGGTGCAGGAAACGACGTAGCCGATGCGCGGCTCGGTCGTGCTCAGCTTACCGTCGCCCAGCGGCAGTCGGGTCGGGTCGATGCCGGCGGCCGGCGTTGCCGCCCTGAGCGTGCCCGCCATGACAATGCCGCTGCAGGCTGCCGCGACGACGATGCCGCCGAAGGTGAGTGCCGCAACGAGCGGGTGGATGGTACGCATATTGTTTTCCTAACAAGGGAATGCGCTGGGAACTGGCCAGCGACGCCATACATGCATCATGGCGATCAATTGTGGAAGAAAAATGAATGCGCGCCATGGTACTGGTAACTTGGTGAACGAAGCCCCTCAGGAATTGGCACTTGAAAAATTTGCGCTTCTTTTGACTTTACAGTAGGGACGCCGGTCGTCATCAATCTGACCCGATGCGCTGTGTTTTCAGTCGCACGCTCACCATGTGTCCCGGCAAGCGCACTTCGACGCATCAGCTGGATGAAAGATGTCACCATCGATCGCTTAAAATTGGCACCGCTACCATACAGAACTTCAGTAGGTTGTCACTTCTATTTTTGTGAATTTTATTTCCTTCGAACTAAAAAGAAAGACTGTTGCACCGTTTTCGTTAGTCCTGGATTACACGTTGGGCGATTAAAAAATAGGGATTGACGGCCGATAAAGGTACCGCTACCATAATTCGGTCTGGATGATTGTGTGTCGCGGTGCATGCGAATGCATATCTCTATTGCCGCGAAAGAATTGATAGTCCAACCCGTTCAGTCACGCAGCTGCACAGGGGCCGAATACAAAGATACTGGAGATATCTCTTCATGAAATCAGCGATTTTTATGACTTATGCGATCGCGATGATGCTGAGCGGATGTGGGCCATCGTCCAAGCCCGTGCCGCCGTTTGCACTCTTGCCGCCGTCCGTGCCTTCCCCGATTGTCGTCCCCCCTGTAACTGGGGCAACTACCGTCGAGCTGACCCTGGCACCGGCACCGAAGGCCATCAGCCCGCTTCTGGTCGGTAGCAACGTTTGGTACAACCCGACCCACAAAGTGTGGGACCTGAGTCGGGATGGCGGCATTAAAATTTACCGCATCGGCGGTCATGCCTACGACGTTAGCATGCCATTGAACGAGCAGTTGCTGGACATGGTCAAAAAGGCAGAAGCTGGCGGAGCCGAGATCCTCATGCAGGCGTCGCAATATCAAACCCCGGCGCAAGCGGCCGCTCTGGTGAAGTACTTCAACATTGAAAAACACGGCAACAAGCCAATTTTGCGCTGGAGCATAGGTAACGAACCCTGGCTGCAGGCGAACCGTCCATCTCAGGCGGTGATCAGTGCCCAGATCGAGGCGTACTGGAAGCCGATTGCCGCGGCATTGAAGGAGATTGACCCGTCCATCAAAATCTAGGCCAAGGGGCCGACAACGGCACCAGTGGCATGGCAGTAGCGCGGGCGCTGTCCCAGTTTTAGCGATATGCGACAAGGAGACAATATGATGTCAAAAGATGATGCAGGCACACCCCTGACGCGCCGGGCCATGATGGCACGCGCGATGGCTGGCGCTTTAATACCGGGAACGGTGATTACGAGCGAGGTACGCGCTGCTACCTCGGCCACGCACTATCAGCGAAGCCGTCTGGCTGGCTTGAAATTAAGTTTGAACGCATATTCTTTTCACGTGCGCCTCGGCCAAAAGCCGAAAGAAAAGCCGCAGACAATGAACCTGTACGACGTGCTGAAGTTCTGTGTCAAGCACGAGGTGCCGGGCCTGGACCCGACTGCCTATTTTTTTCCTGGCTATCCAAACGTTCCAACGGACGCAGACTTGAATGCATTCAAGCGCGCCGCGCATGGTGCTGGCGTCACACTGACCGGTACCGGCATTCGCAACGATTTTGTAACGCCCGATAAATCGGTGCGCGAGTTGGGCGTCCGAACGGCAAAAAACTGGATCGAGGCAGCGGCGCGACTGGGCTCACCGGTGTTGCGGGTATTTTCTGGCGCGGCATTGCCGCCTGAGCAGACGAGCGACGGCAGCAAGCGCCTGATCGACTGCTTGCACCAGACCGCCGCATATGGGGAAAAATATGGCGTCATCGTCGGTGTCCAGAATCACGGCGATTTTCTTCAGACGGCAGCGCGTTGCATCGAGATCGTCAAAGCGGTCAATTCACCCTGGCTCGGACTGGTAGTCGACACCGGCAACTTCAAGGTGGCCGATCCGTATTCGGAAGTGGCCAAGGTGGTGCAATATGCGGTCAACTGGCAAATCAAGGAAAGTCCCTTCGGCATTGCCAGCAAGGTGCGCACAGATATGGCCAGGATGCTCGACATCATCTACCGGGGCGGCTACCGCGGCTTCGTTCCCATCGAGACGATTGAAACGGCCGACCCGAACTATGTGCTCGAAGTCGAACTGGAGCGGATGATTGCCGATTTCAATAGCGCCGTGCGCGACGTATGAAGAGCACACCAAGGCTTGCTTATTCCGTCGTGCTGCTGCTGTTGGGAGCCGCGGCCAGCCCGGCCAGCCCGGCCAGCCCGGCCAGCCCGGCCAGCCCGGCCAGCATTAGCGCCAGGTTGCAGACGCTATTGGCGCGCATGACCCTGGAAGAGAAGGTTGGCCAGCTGCATCAGGTATCGATCAAGAATATTGATACGGCCCAGGCGGCGGGCGGGCCGAAGCCGGCCACTGCCGCGGTATTGGATGACATTCGGCATGGCAGGACTGGCTCCCTGATCAATGTGAAGGGTGCCGCCGATACCCGCCGGATGCAGGCGCTGGCAATGCAGTCGCGCCTGAAAATTCCACTGTTGTTCAGCCTCGACGTGATCCATGGGTACAAGACCATTTTCCCGATTCCCCTGGCTGAATCAGCTTCGTGGGATCTGGCGGCGATGGAGCAAAGTGCCTACATTGCCGCTAAAGAAGCTTCAGCTGCCGGCGTGCACTGGACATTTGCGCCGATGGTCGACATTGCGCGCGATCCGCGCTGGGGCAGGATCATGGAGGGCGCTGGCGAAGACACCTACCTAGCGTCCCTGGTGGCAGCAGCCCGGGTGCGTGGCTTTCAGGGGCCGCAATTGGGCGCAACAGACCGGCTGATGGCTTGCGCCAAGCATTTTGCCGCCTACGGCGCGGCGATTGGCGGTCACGATTACAATGCCGCTGATATGAGCGAGCAGCATCTGCACGAATACTACTTGCCGCCCTTCAAAGCAGCGCTGGATGCCGGGGTCGCCACCTTCATGAATGCGTTTAACACTCTGAACGGCATTCCGGCAACTGGCGATGCAACTCTGCAGCGGGGCGTCCTGAAAGGCCAGTGGCAGTTCACCGGTTTTACGGTGAGTGACTGGGATTCGATTCCTGAAATGGTGGCGCACGGGTATGCCAGCGATATCGCCGACGCTGCCGTGAAAGCCATCAATGCCGGCAGCGACATGGATATGGAGAGCAAGGCCTTTTCGACACAACTGGTGCAGTCGGTCCGGGCCGGTAAAGTCAAGCTGGCCGTCCTCGACGAAGCCGTGGGCCGGGTGCTGCGCAAGAAATTCGAACTGGGCCTGTTCGACGATCCGTACAGATTTTCAGATGCCGCACGCGAGCAGGCAGTGCTGCAGGATCCTGCACATGCCCGGTTCGCACGCGAGATGGCGCGCAAGTCGATGGTGCTGCTAAAGAACGACAATTACACTTTACCTTTGCGCAAAGACATTGGTTCGATTGCCGTGATTGGTCCGCTTGCCGACTCGCGGCTCGACATGCAGGGCGCCTGGTCGAATCTGGTGAAGTCCGATCTCGCCGATGTTGTGACGCTGGTTGAAGGTGTGCGCAAACACGTTGCTCCTGGCACCAGGGTCAGTCTGGCATTGGGCTGCGATGTAGCGTGCGAAACCGCGGATGGATTTCCCGATGCCTTAGCCGCTGCCAGGGACGCCGATGTCATCGTGCTGGCATTGGGCGAAGCGGCAAAAATGACCGGCGAATCACGCTCGCGCGCTGATATCACCCTGCCTGGCAGGCAAAGCGAGCTATATCGCGCCTTGAGGGCGACCGGTAAGCCCATCGTCGCGGTGCTGATGGCTGGTCGGCCCATCATATTCAATGAGGTGGCTGATACTGCCCCGGCAATTCTGTTCGCGTGGTTTGGCGGTAACGAGAGTGGCAATGCCATCGCCGACATTTTGTTCGGCGACTACAATCCGGGCGGGCGCCTCACCGTCAGCTTTCCGCGCAGCGTGGGACAGATACCAGTCGCCTATCAACAGCCCAAGACCGGCAAGCCCCTGCTCGAACGCAAGCGCAAGGCCTATATGGACCTGCCGAATACGCCGCGCTACGCTTTTGGCTTCGGCCTATCGTACACCGAGTTTGCGTACTCGGACCTGGAGATCAGCCAGGCGCGGATGAAGGCAAGCGATACGGTCACGCTGTCGTTTAACTTGCGCAATACCGGCAAGCGCGCGGGCGAGGAGGTCGTCCAACTGTATGTCCAGGATGTTGTCGCTTCGCTTGTGCGGCCCCTCAAGGAATTGAAGGGGTTTCAGAAAATCTCCCTGCAGGCCAATGAATCGCGCCGCATTTTCTTTGAAGTGAACAAAAACATGCTGTCATTTTTTAACCGCGATGTACGCTGGACCGCTGAAGCCGGGGCATTCCGACTGATGATCGCCAGCGCCTCGGATGCCGTCGAGCTGCAGGCAGACATTGAACTGTTGGTGAGTCAATGAGCAGAGTGCGGCTTGCCTTGACGTGCATGCTTGCGCTGGCAACTGCAGGGGCGGCGGCCTGCAACTTGCCACCCCAGAAGAAGGTACTCTTTTTCTCCAAGAGCTCCGGCTATGAGCATCCAGTGATCAAGGAGAAGGATGGCCAGCACAGTTTCGCGGCGCAGGTGCTCGCTTCGCAGGCATGCCAGCATCGTATCGAGTTCACATTTTCAAAGGATGGCAGCAAGTTCACACCAGCTTACCTTGCGCAATTTGACGCGTACCTGTTTTATACCAGCGGTGATTTGCTGGCGGCCGGCAGGGATGGTAATGCGCCTATGACAGCGGCGGGCAAANNTCAGGCCGATTTGCTCGATGCGGTCAGACAAGGTAAGGGATTCGTTGGCGTGCATGCGGCCGCGGACACCTTCCACGCCGGCGAGTCTGCGGCCACCAATACCAACCAGCCGCGCCACTGGCGCTATCGCGATCTGGATGAGCATACCGATCCATACACCCGCATGCTTGGTGGCGAACTGATTATTCATGGTACTCAGCAACTGGCCAATATGCGCGTGGCTGATCCGGCTTTTCCTGGCATGGCGGCGCTCGCGCCCTCCGTTCAATTGATGGAAGAGTGGTATTCGATCGGCAGCTTTGCGCGTGACATGCATGTCCTTCTCGTGCACGAAACCGGTAGCATGCGTGACCCGAACGCAAATGGAAAAGACTGGCCGCCGCCAGGCGCGAATGTGCCATACCAGCGGCCACCCTATCCGTCGACTTGGGCCCGTTTGCACGAACAGGGCAGGGTGTTCTACACCGCAATGGGTCATGATGAAACCAGCTGGCGCAATCCGCTGTTTCAGCAGCTGTTGTTCGGAGGGTTGACCTGGGCCACACGACAGCGCGACGCTGACGTAAGTCCTAACCTTGCGCAGGTGACGCCCCAGTTTGCGCAACTGCCTCCTGTATCTGGTCCGGTGCCGGGCCTGCCCAAGAGGTGATATGGTCTCCTGCCACGCTGCCCCCGGACTCGTCCCATCACTTGCCAAGGAAAACATCATGCGAATTGTCGCGGTGAACCTAACGCTCCTTACCTGCCTCACGCAGGCCATTGCTGCGGCGGCGCCCGACGGCCTGCAGGGTCGCTGGAACGGGGTCGAAGCCGGTATCACGCCTGACTTCAATGGCCGCGACCAGGTGCTTGAACTGCGCGATGCGAACCTGCCCAATCCAGGCCAGGCGCAAACCTGGACCATCTGGATAAATCCAGGTTCAGTGAGCGGCCAGGCGATTGTCGGCAAACCGCTGGCTGCAACCGCCTGGGCCAGGCCGCGCACAGGCTTTTACTTCAGCCCGTTTGGTACGGTTGCCTTTGACTTATTCTCCAGCGACCAGAAAGAAAGCGCAGAGGTGACAGGTAAAACCCGTATACCCGCACAGGCCTGGACATTTATCGCCATGACGTTCGATGGGCGTCAAGTAAGAATCTATGTTGATGGCAAGCTCGATGCATCCCTGTCATGGGCCAAGCCGCTGGGTACGGCGCCAGGACACTTGCGCATGGGCGCGTTGCGCGAGTTCGATAAATATTACTCGGGGAAACTCGGTGAATTGCGCCTGTATTCGCGCGCGCTCACGCCCGTTGAACTTGCTCAATTGCAGAGTGAGGGCCGCATGCATTATCCACAGTCGCTGCCAGCGCCTTCCACCGGTGCGCCTGCGCACATTGTGATGGAGGTGCGTCGTAACGCCAGCGACCAGAAGTGGCGTAGTTATCCTGCTGTCACACTCGATGAACTGCGTGACTTCAAACCCGACGTCGATATCGCCCGGGATGTCTATGGTGGCAGAAAAGATAGAAGAAGCGACGCAACTGGCTTCTTTTATGCCAAAAGAATAGACGGACGCTGGTGGACCATCGATCCTGCCGGCGGCTATTTTTTCCACAATGGTGTGGTTGCGGTCGCGCCAGGCGGTTCCCCAACCCTGCTGGCGAACTTCGCTCCAAAATTCGGCACTGAGGCGGTCTGGGCCGACCGAACGACCACATTACTTAAGGACCATGGTTTCACTGGTATCGGAGCATGGTCGAACTTGCCGCTGCTGCGCGCCACAGCTAACAAGCTGCCCTATACCAAGATGGTCAATTTCATGGAAAGTTTCGCACGGCAGAAGGGTCTGACACGTCCTGGTGTGGGCCACTCGGGCTTCCTTAAAGATTCGATTCCCGTATTCCATCCGGACTTCCCCGAATTTTGCCGAATATATGCTGAGGAAAAGTTCCGCGCGACCCGCGATGATCCATGGCTGTTTGGTCTGTTTTCGGACAACGAGCTGCTCACGCCCGACCTCGCCAAATATTTGACCCTTGACCCTCATGAACCCGATCAAAAGCCCAACTACGAAGCGGCGCGCGACTGGCTAATAAAAAAAACTGGCAAGGCCAGCGTGGGGCCTGGCGACGTGACGTGGGCGCTGGAGTTGGAATTTGCCGGCTATGCCTTCGAACGATATTTCGAGATTGTCTCCAAGGCGATCCGCCAGGTCGACCCAAATCATCTGTATCTGGGTTCGCGGCTCAACACC
>CXWL01016977.1_pt1 | contig 22544 bp, 33 predicted proteins | sample 590931 | NCBI WGS metagenome assembly CXWL01 (sample SAMEA3498368, study PRJEB10139) | groundwater metagenome | biome: water well; material: biofilm material | place: Germany | collected 2015-04-27 | reverse complement strand
GTAGTAGTGTATTATAGTGTAACTTACACCATGTTGGTGCAGATATATGTTAGGGGTCTTGTCATGAAAGCCGATAGTGTGGCGTTTTTATTACGATTTTTCACCAAAAATTAATCTTAAGTCAAAAAATGCCCTGATTGGAGGTCACTGATCGGCTTCAGTGGTCTGGGTTGATGTGGAAAAAGTATTGATGAATGGTTCTATAGAGAAAAGAACTCTTTTTGGCAGTCAGTGTAAAGGAGTGACAGGTTGAGGCTAATGGTTTTAAGGGGTCTTTGGTCTAAGTGGTGCGAGTGCTGAGAGTACATATATACTAATAGATAATGGAGAGAAAAAGCGTTTTGGGTACCCGGGTGGATTTGGTGAGTAGAGATGAGTCAATCCGTTTAATCAATCATTGGATTACGAGTTTGGGATACCACAATCGTTTGGTGGTGACAGCCTACAGCGAATTTTTTGTGAAGGCAAGAAGCGACAGAGCCTTTTGGATGGCCCTAGAAGGGGCGGATTTGGTCACCCCCGATGGTATAGGGCCATTGGCATCGATCAGGTATCAGCAAATGGCAAATGGCAAATGGCTAATGACAAAGATATTGATTGGGTTAAGGGTGGGTCTGGATATATTGCGGGGGAGGGTGGGTGAACCGGTGTCCGGTTATTGGCTGTTCGGGGAGTTGACCCGATTGGCTGCTCGAAAAGGTTACCGGGTGTTTGTCTTGGGGGGTTATGGAGAGACGGCAAGCCTGGTAGCTAATAAATTACGAATTATGAATCATGAATTACGAATTATGGGGGATGGGGGGGCACAGACGCAGGAGCAGATGATCGGAGAGGCGAATGATCGAGTAATTGAGAAAATAAATAAGTTCAAGCCGGATCTGTTATTTGTCGCTTATGGGCCAGGGAAGCAGGAGAAGTGGCTTTCGGCCAATAGGGGAAAAATAAAAGCAAAAGTAGCGATTGGGGTCGGTGGAACATTTGACGAGTATCTGGGGAGAGTGAAGGAAGCGCCGGAGGTTTTCTCCCGATATGGTATAAAATGGTTATGGCGGCTTCTCCAACAGCCGGCGCGACTGCCCCGTGTTTTTAAGGCTACCTTTGTGTTTGCTTGGTTGGTTTTTTGGGAAAACCTCAAATCACAAACCACAAATCACAAACAAATTGCAAAAACCAAATAACAAACGAGATTATTCTAAATTATTTGGAATTTGGTGTTTGAAAATTGGTGCTTGTTTGGATCTTCGAATTTGTAACTTGGAATTTACTTGGTGCTGGGGTTTATGCCCAGCATCCACAAGACGCTTTCTTTTTTGTAGCGGCGGTCGCCGCGGGAGTTGATGCGGATGGCGGGCAGTTTGCCGCGCTTGCCCCAGCGCTTGATGGTAAGGGTGGAAACGCGTAGCAGTTTGGCGACTTCGGAGACGGTCAAAAGGTCGGGTAGATTAGCGAGATTGATATCTTTCTTCTCTTTGTTGTTGATTACCGGCAGGTTGAGATCGTCATTGTTACTGTCCATATCTGATATACAAGTTACCAGAGAATATATAGAGAGTCAATGGGGGATTACAGGCGAGTTTGGATGACTACTTTTGATGTGCTAGTTGGTAGAACGATCTGTTTGAGGTAGAATGGGCAGATGGGAAAGGGAGGGGTTGAACAATTAGCTCTTGAGAATGGCCAGTAGAAGCACGGCGGCAACGGCTTTGACTCTGTTGGTTGTCGGGGGATTGGTCGCCAGGGCGACTCAGATTTATTTTTCCGGTTCGAAAGAGGCGGTAGCGGCTAGCGGAACTGGTCCCAGAGCACAGCAGGTGGATCCGATCTTGTCCGAGGCGATGGAGGCGCTTTATTTCTATCCCGAGGTGGATCGATATCTAGCTGTTTTTATGGCCTCGACCGATCAGGCGATTACCAGTTGGCAGGCTGAGGGACACGAACTACCGATCGAAAGACGGGATCTTTTTTTACAAATACTTTATGATTTTCGGGCGATCTGTACGATTGAGTCGAGCGGGGATCCGAATGCGATCTCGCCTGATGAAAATCATCTGGGGATCTGCCAGTTGAACCGTGAATCCAGCTTCTTCGTGGCTGAGGGAGAAAGTGACGAGATCCTGTTTGACCCGCACTACAATATTTACCGGGGTGAGTGGTACTATTTTGTACTATGGATGAATGCTTATGACCGGCTAGGGGGAACAGACCTGGATCGAGTCAGCCGACACGCTGCCGCTGGGTTCTACATTGGTGGGGGCAATGTCGAGATGGATGAAAGTGATTGGGGTGAGGACGAGCGGGAGTATGTCCGCCGGTTTGAGATGGCGAGGCAGAAAGGATTTTACCCATGAAAAAAGAAAAGTTTGCCGGTGGCTACCCCAATGGAGTTGAATCATTGATGGTTGGAAGAATAGATTCCGGTGAGGGTTATAGCGATGTTCGGACAGAACTGGAGAAATTAACCGATGGACAACGGAAGTCAATTTTATTGTTGGTAGCCTGTGATCGGGTTTATGGATTTTTCGAGCAGAGGGGTGGGGTGGCCAATGGACCAAGGTTGAAGGAGTTGGTTAGGAGATTGGCGGCGGAATTGAAGCTGGAAAGAAACGGGACAAAAGGCGAGGATGTTTCCGCCATCGAGGCGAGGGGGTATTATGACCAGTTGGTGGCGCTGGGAGTTCTGGAGCTGGCCGAGTCGATTGGGAAAAAAGATGTTTTCTGTACGGTTTGGGGAGTGGTAAATGAGATGGTTGGTAAAACCGACTAGACAAAAAAAGCCCTCGACCAGTGCTGGTGGCGAGGGCTTGGGTGGAACACGCCCGGCAAAGTTATTTACTTTGTGGTAAATGAAACTTCGACCGCGTGTTCGCTAGGGAGGGGCCGTATCGAGACGGTGACCTCGACATAGCCTTCGAGGTTCGGGTCGTAGAAATCCCAGACGACCTCGAAGGGTTTGGGTGCTTTGATCACTTCGTGGAATGGTCCAAAACGTTCTTCGTCTCCGATGATGTCGGGGTGCTGAACGGTGAAGGAATAGATCCCTTCGGAACCCTTGTTTTTGATTCTCGTCAGTGCACCAGCGTTGTCGTTGACATCAACAAAGAGAACCTGCCCGGTGTGGGGGACGCCGTCAAGATAGACGGCTTTGGGAGTATAGGCTGTTTTGATGGCGGGGACTCCCGAGAAGGTAAAACTCCCGAAATCGTTTGCTCCGGTACTGACCAACTTGTAGACGGTATCCTTGCTAAGCAACACATACGAAGTTGTGTCGTCATTGATGGAAATTGTGACCATTATTGGCTAGCCTCCTAAAGCTAGTGGGTGAGAATTGAGAGAACGATGGTTCAAGAGCGTGGCCAGGAGCGTCAAAATAAACAGGACAACCCCTGGATTTGAGGCTGGTATCATAGGTCTCCCTCTTTATTTAAAGATAGTAAGTGCGATTCCGCCAGGCTTGGCGGTGTGGGGGAATGATAGCCTATATATAGTGTATTTGCAAGGTGGGGCGGGGTCAATCTAGACTTATTGGGGCGCTGAGATACGGCTTCATGCTGACGGCCCAAACTTTGTCGTATCGACCCGGTTTGCGGTCGTTTGGCGCGTTGAGTGAAGACAATGTTAAGCCTGTGGATTCTTCAGTTTCTTCTAGCTGACTTAGTACGCGGCTGGTTAGTTTCTGGAGTAATTCGTTGGGGTTTTCAGCTTGTTCAACCTGGGGCGGAAAATTGAAAACACAGAACCAGTCGGCGGTATTGATTTTACCCTGATTGGCCTCGTCGATTGTAAGGTCAATTTCTTTGGCCACTTTTGATAAGTCATTTCGATGGATCATGCGGAATCGGGGGGAGATGATGTTTAGTGGTTGATTCCAACTATCGGGTTTATCCTAAAGCACATTTTGAATCTGGTTAATGATTTCTGGAGTTAGCGTGTCAATTAGTTCGAATAGTTGGTTGAAAAGGTGACGGTCTTTGAGTGGAACATCCTTGGGATCAAAGCCTTCGATATTTGGGGGGATTGGTTTGAGGGTGCTTTCATAGACGGGGATGGTGGCTGAAAGTTCGGAGATGTCTCTTCTATCACTCATATTGCAAGTTTACACCAAAAAACCCGGGCGAACCCGGGGGTTTTGGTATCGAATTAGATGATCCCTCGAGGATACTCGGGATCTTCGCTAAAGATTACTTTAGCTCGACCTTTGCTCCGGCGGCTTCAAGCTTCGCTTTGGCGGCCTGGGCGTCTTCTTTCTTGGCGTTCTCAAGGAGAGTGGCGGGAGTCTTCTCGACCAAGTTCTTGGCTTCCACCAAACCTAGATCGGTCTTGATCTCACGGACGGCCTTGATGACACCAATTTTGTTAGCACCGGCATCGGTGATAACAACGTTGAACTCGGTTTTCTCTTCGACGGGGGCGGCGGCCACGGGAGCAGCAGCGCCGGCGACGGCAACTGGAGCAGCGGTGACACCGAACTTCTCTTCGAGAGCTTTCACCAATTCAGCAACCTCTAAAACAGAGAGTTCACTGATTTGATCAACGATTTTTTGGAGTTTGTCGCTCATTTGATTTTTTTATAATTAATAATTTTCAAACTGAATTTCAAATTTCTAATTACTAATTTCTAGTCAATGACTAATTAGTATCAGAATTTCTAATTGCTAATCTTTGAATTGGTTATTGGATATTGATTAGTAATTAGATATTAGTAATTAGGAATTTTGTTTGTTATTTTTGATGGCGTCGAGGGCGTAGACGAGTAATTGAGCGGGAGTAGCGAGCTGGCGGACTAGGCCTTGAGCTGGTGCCTGAAGCTGGGCTAGGAGGGTAGCCAGAAGCTGTTCGCGGCTGGGAAGCTTGCTTAGGGCGGTAACTTCATTCACCGAGAGGATCTTGTCATCGAGTAAACCTAGTTTGATTTGGGGCAGGTCCTTGTCCTTGGCGAACTGTGTGAGAGCTTTGGTCGCGGTGACGGCATCGGTTTGGGCGAAGACAACGGCGGTTGGTCCATTAAGGACGTCGGCGACGTCCTGGGGTAAGACGCCAAGTTTTTCGGTCAGGGCGATTTTGAGCAAATTGTTCTTAGCGACCATAAATTCGCCACCGGCGGCGGCGAGTTTGGCGCGAAGAGTCGTCTGGTCGGAGACGGAGAGACCGGCGTAATTGGCCAGAATAACGGCTTTGGCGGTCTCAAGACCGTGTTTGATTTCGGCTAGGCCGTGGATGTTTTTTTGTGATGGCATTGTATTTTGTCATTCCCACGAAAGTGGGAATCTATTTAAATAATTTAATTCGTGGATCCCCGATCGGGTCGGGGATGACATTAAAAAACCCGCCAAAGACGCGGGTGAATGATCCCGTGGAACGGGATCTTCGGCCTGCTGACGGCTTAGTGATAGCGTCAGGTCTTTGGACTAGGGGAAATTATACAAGATCGAGCCTCAGTTGGCAACCGCGACTTTTTGCTCGAGGTGGCCAATCCTTGTTTCGTGGTCTTCGATACTGTTCCGATATGAAGAGGTGATCAGGTTTTCATCGTGAAGTTTAGCAATTTCACCAGTGACATTGTCTTCAAGAACGTCGAGTCTTGTTTTCAAGTCGTCGATTTTTTGACCAAGATCTTGAATGTCATCCTTGGTAGCAAAGACCTTGGCAAGTTTTTTGACATCCGCATCGGTGATCATTAATTCAATATACCATTTTCGAGAGGTGGTTGGGGTTTGGCCACATAAATGGTTCGAGTATTTTTCGGTCGCAAGGGAAATTTGACAGGGTGTGATATAGTCCGCAGTATGAGTGCCGAAATGCGAGAGTCCAATGATCCGCGGTTGCCTCGTTTGTATCGAGAGATGCGAGATGGGGGCGTATTCTGGATTCAGGATGGGGTGATGTTTGGGGGTTTGAACCGGGTGGATTGTTTGGCGGTAATGGCTTTCGATTATCATATTGTGATCGAGGTGAAAAACCGGGGCGAGGTGATAGCGACTGGGGCAATAAACGAATTTACAGAGCGTGAGCGGGGATTGAATTTTCGGACCCGGAATTCGGCGTTGACTGTGGATTTGCTGATCCAGATGTGGAATAGCAGGAGCAGGTAGGGGTGGGGGTTACCTGAAAAGCTCGGGGTGTTTTTCTTTGAATTTATGGATGGCGAGGTTGACGTACCAGGCGTCGTCGCCGAGACCGGTTACGAGTACCCGGGGAAGACAGTTGAGATACTCGACCAGGACAGTAACAGGATCGGTTGCTTCGGTGCGGTAATTGCCTTTGGTCCATTGTCGATTCCAAGGTGCCCCGGTTTGTCTTGGAGCTTCAAGCTGGGTGCGTTTGAAGGAAGTATAGTCGTAGGCGTGGATGGCGTACTCGACTGGAGGATTAGAGTCGGGAACGATGAACCAGAATTGCTCCGGGAATTCGTCCCCGCGTCCGGCGAGTCGTGTCCCGGCGAAAACTTCGAGCCAGGCGACGATTTGGGCGATGCCCCAGAAGAGATACGACCGTTGTTCGTGAGTTAGTTGGTCGAAGTTGTCTCGGAGGGTGACGCAACCTCTGAGCATTGCTTCGAGGCCTTCATCATAGCCGTCTTTTTTTATCCTTTTTATTCCCTCGGTGAGGAAGGGATAGTTGGCGGCGATGCATTTTTCGAATTCTTTGTTGAGAATCATATTTGTTTGGGGCGATGATAGCTCTTATAGGGTGGGTTTGTCAAATTTGAGATATTTTGATTTGACGGTAGGTATATAATTGGCCGCAATCTGATCTGAACCGCAGTTTTTTTGCGGTTGGGAGCAGAAAGTACCTTTCCGCCAAAGGCGGATACGGAGTACCTTAACATACTCTACATGCTAATAAAAAGTTTTCCGGTGGGGACAATGGGGACCATTTCATAATGATCCCTGTTGGCCCCACTGGATAATTTGACAAAGGAGAAATATGCCCGGACCAATTACGGTAAGTCGAAAGGTCTATGACCTGCTTAATGAGTTGAAATCCTCGTCAGTGGGGGTCGAACAATCAAAATGCGACCCCGCGGCAGTGGTTCTACTTGAAGATCTGGGTTTGGCTCGAGTACAGGGGGAGGATGTGAAAAATAATCACCCGGCTCGGGTGAAGGCTTTGCCGGCTGCTTGGGAAGTGGCCGTCCTGTCGGGCGGCTAAACTAACCTATTAGTCCGGTGGGGCCGAAATAAACAAACGGGGTAGCGTTGGTACGACCCGTCAACGGTGACTTCCAAAACGCGTGGGAGTCAATAACCTTTTTTCGTCAGCTTTCACAAGGAGGTGAAAAATGACTAATCGTCAAGGACCGAACGGTCCGCCGCAGACGCGGCGTCCGATGATGCCTCCGCCCGCTCGTCAAGCGGGTGCTGGCGAAGCTATCGTGAGGCCTTCGGCGGCACGTCCGTCTGCGCCGGCGCAAGCCGCCCCAGCGGATGTTGCTGCGGCTCCTCAGCGGAGGCCGTCAGAAAGGCCCCCTCTGGATCCACCCGAGGCTTCGCCTCAGGAGCAAGAAGCGCGACCTGTTCGTGAAGAGCGAAGCGCGTCTCCGGTGACGGCAGCCCGCGCCCAAGCGGGCGGCGGTGAGAAACGGGGATTCCGGGTGCCGAAGATCGGCAATCCGTTCTCCGGAATGTCGGAAAAATTCGCCGGCCTGCAAGGGAAGATTCCCACGCAGTATCTCGCGATCGCCGGGATTGGGTTGATTTTCTTGGTTGTGGTGGCGATTTTTGGCGCTGCCGCACCGGCCCTGATGGATTCGAGCATGCCGTCGAATGACCAAGGCGCTAGTTGGTTCGCCGCGCCGCAGAACGTAGAGACGGGCCCGATTTTTCGGGCGCCGAAAAACCTGGCGGACCTGATCAAGAACCCGAGCTGGTTCTGGATCGTCTGGCCCCTGCCCTGGGTGTTGCTCTACGTGATGCTTCGCCAGGACCGGTTTCACTCGAAAGAGAAGACCGACGTCATCCTGGTGAATTATGGCCTGATCTTTTTGGCCGTCGGTTTTCTTTTGCCGACACCGCTAGCCTTCATCATCAACTATTTGGCCGGAGTGTTGGGCTACGCACTTCCCATGTCTCTGCCGACGCTGGCTGGGGTGGTGACGCTGATCTGTGTCTTCGTACACGTAGCGTTACAACTGGCTGCATCGGTATCGGGTCAACTTGACTGGTCACCGCTCGCCATCGCAGGCTTGTTCCTGGTTGGCGCAGTGACAATTTGGTTCTACCCGGAAGCGGCGTTCTTGTCGCTAATGGGTTGGATCCTGATTGGGGCTGGAATCGGCTTGATGGTGAGGGAAGTGGGCCGGAGCGGCCAGCGCGGCAACGTGTTGGTAGTGGCGGTGATGATGCCGCTTCTTTTTCTGGTCTCGCTCGGGTTCTTTTGGTACCTGATTGGGCTGGTGGGTATCATCGTGCCCCCGGTGGGTTGGCCGGTCTTGGCGGTGAACGCCCTGCGAATGGTATTGCGGGTGGTTTACGCCTTGCGTCCACTGGTCTCTGCCCTGATTGCCATGGCAGTTACCAACTCGGGTGGTGAACTGTTGGCCGCGGTAATGGTCAACGAAATTTACCGCCGGGTCGTCAACGACAAAGGCGACACGCCGATCCAGGCCATGAGCCAGGAAGGTACGGCCCGCTTCGACGCTCGGGCCATCGGCATCATGTTGCTGTACCTGCTGGTGCCGGTTCTCATCTGGGTGTTCAAGTTTTTCACCCTGTGATGAGGAAGCATGTGGAGTATAGTCCTGGTCTGACTGCAAAGTCGGACCAGGATTTCCGCTAGAGGGGATTAGGAAAATAGTCCTCTGTAGCGGAAAACTTGTACATTAAATTCAAAAAAAGGGAGAGGTCCATGAAACTGCCGATTCGGTTGCGAAACTTTCTGATCGCGGCAGGGGCCGCGATCACGTTTTACATTTGTTTCGTGGTTGGTATCACCAACCCCGCTCTCGGTTATGCACTGTTTTTGGGTGCGGCCGCAATCGGGGCTTGGCTCAATTGGCGCTACTGGCGTATTTTCTTTTAGCCTGATCAAGCGACCAGGCTAAATAAAATCGTCGGTGGCCCAGAAAGGAGGTGGACTATGGGTATTCCAATTCCCCTGGCCATCCTGTTTATCGTCGGGGCGGTGGCTCTGGTCTACATTTTGGTGATTAGCGTCCCGGGATTTATTGGCCGTCATCGCCGCTAACCGCGTCGAGTGGGGGTCGTGACTTGATGTCACAACCCCCACTCAAATCTTTTTTTGAAATTTGATAAATAATATTGAATATTGACAATTATGAGATTGGGAATAAGATACAGGTATTACAGCATAGAGCTCTGCTAATATGGCAATTGAAAACGCCGCGGAAGTTGTTCGAAATTTACAAATTGCGGCTGAGTCTGGTCTGGAAGGATTTGATCCACAAAGCTTGCTTCGTTTACTTGAAAATCTGCCGATCGATCAGGTGATGATGGGAAGTGTGGCTTTTGTGCTGACTGCAATTCCGGCCAGACGTTGGACGAGAGAGGCCGCGAAAGACGGGAAAGTTACTCCGGATGAATGGATCGGGATTGGTACGAGGGCGGCGATGATGGCCACCGGTACCTTGATGGTTGAGGGCGCGGTAATGCTGGATCCAGTTACGGCTATTACTACACTGACTTTGGTCGGGGCGGAGATGAAGCTGGGATATGATTTGGTTGAGGCGATCAAAAGTGGAGAGCTGGTTCCTGGAAGATCGAAACTGAAAGGCAGAGAATATTGGGGGAATGCGCTGAAAGTAGCTGGAAAAGCCGTCGGGGCGTTTTTGGTAGTACCCAAGTTGGGAACAGTACTGTTTGTACTCAATCCGATTGGGGTGGCGGCTGCCGGGGTTGGTGGAGCGCTCGTTATGGCGGCCAACTATGACGTGGTCGGAGAAATATTATCAGGAAAAAAGAGTCATAAAAAATAAATCATGGCAAGAAGCGCCCAACAACTGGAGATGGAGGCTAGACCGGTAGTTACGATCGAGAGCGAAGATCTAACCAAAGAATTCTTACGTCATTTGCAGGCGGCGGCGAAGAAAAACCATCAATCTCCGGCACGGTATTTACTGGAACCGGGTCATCGGGAAGAACTGGGTTTGTCTGTGGTCGAGTCCGGTCGAGAATTATCGACTCATGTCGGAGCCGAGTTGCCAATGGTAGCGGATGAGTCTCCGTTTAGATTTGTTCAGGGGCGAGTTGAAGGATTTGAAATAAAGGGCCAGGGTGATGAGTTGCCGGCTCGAGGAGAGCGGATTTGGTCTGGCTGGGAGGTGGCTGGTGGGACAATTCCGGCGCCGGTGATGCCGTCTACCGGTTGGGAAGTGGAGATAGAACCAATCAGGGTAAATATGCCAAAGATTTCGGAAGCCAGACCGGTTTTGGGTTCTGACAGGGGGTTTCGACCGATCAACACCAGAGAAGTGGCGGCTCTGACCGGTTTGACGGAAGTGCAGTTTGAGATCCAGCCGGTTTTGGGAAGCGCTCATGCGATTACCCAAGGAGTGTTGGAGGCGGTACCGGTAGTCTTACCGAAATATGGAACCGCGGTGGCTTGGATGACCAATGATGCTTTATATCGCGATCCGATGCTACTTCGTTTCAATCGGGGTAAATTAGTTGAACGGATGGGAGATTTCGGAGATGTTTTGGCTGCCACGGTCGATCAGTTGAACGGATTCTCCGGACAGGCGGTCCACTTTGCGGTTCAGGCCTTGGCGGAAGCTCATATGGGAGCGTACTTGGCCGACAAACTGGTGGGGAGGTCAAGTTTCATTGATAACTGGCTGAAGGAGCGGATCAAATTGCTTCATTCATCGGCTAGGTTGGCGATGACTGCCTACGAGTCCTTAGTTGCACAGACGATCGCCTGGTCAGAGTTGGGTGTTTATGTCCTGGGTCCCCAGGAATACGCCTTTGCGGCCAACGCAACGGCCTCGTTTTTTGATGGGGTAAATGAAGCGGGTCAGTTTGTTTCTCACGACGTCGCCCGTTTGGGGGGTGTCATGGATCACTTGCGAAGCGACTTGCGATCATTGGGCTGGAAGGGGAGATAATAATCTTTAAGAAAAATAATATGGCAAATAATTCTGAAAAAGAAAAAAAGGAACGGTCTCTGATTCAGCCTTCCAAAGAGGCGATGGCTGAGGCGGACAAACTGGCGGTTGGGATTTCGGCGTTGGTAGGAAATGGAACTCAGTTGTACTGTCAATTAGTGGAAGGTAAGGGTCAACTGGGTTTCGATCCAGCGCGACTGGCTTTGCTGCGGGCGATTGAGACAACGGAAGTTGGCTCATCTGATTTGGCAGAGAACATGGTCGATTTCCGTGAGGCCTTGCGTGCTTTGGCGGGGGTTACAGAGATTGCCGGGTTGCCGATAAACGAAATGCAACAGAGAGTTGATGTGTTGGCGGCCTTACTCAAAAAACAGGAACTTTTGGCAAGGCAGAGACCACTTATGCCGGTAGGGGTGGAGTGGAGGAATGGTAATAGGCTACCGAGTGTACGAAGAAAAGATGGTTCGGTATTTGATAAGATGCCTCGCAATCTCGACAGCGCAAGGGATATGGGTGGAGAAATGAACAGACAACTGTCACTACGGGGTGAGATTTCGGAGTTGGAGCAGAGGATTGCCATCAGCCAATATCAACCCGGCACGGCTTTAGAGCGGGTGTTGGCATTACCGGAAATGGCTGGAGTTTTCCATCTGGCGATTATCTATGCCGATGCCATGCGGGCGACTAAAGATGAATTTGATTTGTTACTGAAGGACCTGGTTGCGGAGGAGGTGAGGCTGGGTGGCAAAGGGGTGATGGCGGGTAGGGTCAATGATGCCTTTTTGAAAATGGAAGATAGAAGGCTGGCCTTGGCTGGTCAGATAAAAGCTAACCAGGAGGCGCTGGCTGGTTTTGACACTCGTGCCGTGGATACCCAGACCAGAAAGACAAATATGAGAGATGCGTCACAACAAATCGATTCGATGGCAAAAGCCGCCAAAGACTACAATGACGCTTTTATCACGACCGTTCAGGGAATGCTCCAGATGAAGAGCCTGGCCATGGGGGCGGTGACAGACAGAGAGATGATGGAGATCTATTTGACTGGGTTGAAATACTATATGACGATTTACTACATGCAGGCGGCGGGTTTAGCTGGTTGTCTGACTGGGGCGGCGCGGATCGTGGGTGCTGGGATGAAGGAGTATCTGGAAGCTGAAACTCGACGAGTGATGGGCCAGGTTAGTGAAAGCCTGGGGTTGGTGGAAGATGTAGTAGCTCAGGTGACCGGCGATATGCAGGGTCTGATGCATGCCGGGACTATTCTGGAAAAGCCGAAAGAGTTGCCCATGACAGATGGCGAAGTGGTTGATGGTGAGTATAAAGAGGCCTAAGATTTGTTTTTTATGATTTTGTACGTTGTGATAAGCTTTTGATAGGATGTTTTTTGGAAGGTGTGTGGCGTTACTGTTGGTGATTTTGTTTAGTCTGTCGGGGGCGGGGATGGTCTTATCGGAATTTTCTCCAAAGACAAAAGGAGTAGTGTTAGGGGAGGAGAGTGGAAATAAGAGTCAGAGAGAAAATAGAAATAAGCATAATGAAACGACGTCTGTAGAGGAAGAGCCGCCGGTAGTGACTGTAGCGCCTCCGCCAGAGGTGGACCAGCCTTCGGCTGGAACGGAAGTTCCAGTTGAGGTGGTGACGGTTGCTCCTACAGAAGCTGTGACTCCTACGCCGACAATCATCATTACCCCTCAACCCACGCAAGCAACAACTACCTCAGACGATAGAACCCAAACTGCGACGACCGAAGTGCAGTCCAGTAGCGGCGTGGTAGTAACCACGACCAGTCGGGTCGATCGAAGTACGAGCGAGACAGTCAGGCAAATCGCGAGGAAGCTGGGTATACGGACCGCGGTTCCAACGACGGAGGTGGCGGCCCCTGTGATCAAGCAAGCGGTAAAGGTGGTCGAGGAGAAAACGGCAGCCGAGATTCTGGCCGAGCTGTCTAGCGTCCGGGGGGAAACATCCGTCAAGGAAGTCCGTCTGAGATATCGGTTTGTCAATGGCAGGATGACTCTTGTCGGGGAAACTGACACCGGCCAAGAGTCGCCCCTGACGCCATCGGAATCGGCAAGTATCCTGGCCAGGCTTCAGCGAGCAGCGGCCTTGGCGGTCGCGGCTGATGCCCCGGGAGAGATGGTGTTTACCAAGGGTCAGATCAGGGCAGTTACGAACCTGCCTCTTCTGGTTGATTTGAAGACAAACCTGTTGACAACCGAGACGAGCACGGGCATAAGGGCGGTCCCGTTGTTGCCCGACGAAGCAATCAAAATCGCTTTTGCCTCCAGGGTGGTGGACGGGATCTATCCCAAAAAGACCACCGCTGAAATCGAGTTTAAGGAAGCGGAAAATGGCCGGTTGATTTACCAAATCAACGGTCTGTCAAAGAGAAAACTGTTTGGAATACTCCCGATAACTTTGAAGGAAACGGCCGTGATTGATACCTCGAATGGTCAGGTGAGTCAGCCGGAAAAAAGTTTCGGAAAGTTGTTGTTGGAATTGATTGCAATTCCGGCGAACTAGTTGTTACACTGGTAGAACACACGGAAAGGAAGAATATATAAAATGACCAAAAAGGAAAACCCAGTCTTATTCACCAGGAGGCAGTTTATGGAAGCAAGCGCGGCTTGGATAGGGGCGGGGTTATTTAGTCGGCTAAGGAATGTGGAAGAGGTGGCACCGGTTCTTCCCAACTGGCCGATGATCAGGGTCAAGACCGACATGCCTTATGTATGCATCGGCATTGATGATGGGTGGTGGCCGGAGAGGGTGGAGCAGTTTTTGATGGTGATGGAGGAATACAAGCGGACGAGGGGGGTGGAGCCAAAGTTTACCGTTTTCCCGGTGGGGAAGGTGATGGTCCAATCACCTGACCTTTGGCGGGCGGTGAAAGCGGCGGGACACGTCATTGGCAACCATTCTCATAGCCACTTATATATTCGCGGTAAATCCGAAAATAAAATTAGATCGGACTTTGATTATTTTGAGGAGGTGGATTATCCGGAGGTTTTTGGAGAGGCGTTTCCAAAGCCGGGTTGCTTGCGAGTGCCGTTTGCTGAAGCTCCGGTAAAAGCAAACCACAATGTTTGGGACATTCCCTTTAAGATGAATGATTTTGATGTTCATTGGATCAGAGATACTTATTCCTGGAATACAAATGGAAAGAATATCGAAGCGAATCGGAAATATTGCCTAAAGATGCTTGGTCGCTTTGCGCAGGGTGATATTGCAGTGATGCACTTTCTCAATCTGGATATGGTCAATTTGCCGACGATTCTGGATAACTTGGAAAAGCAGGGTTTAAAAAACGTGCCTTTTCCCGATTTGTGGGAGGCAAGAGATAGGAACTACTATGGCGGCTAATAAACCAAAGGAGCAAGGACATCTTTCCCGGCGGGAATTTTTGAAAATTTCCGGGGGGGCGGCAGCATTGGGAGCGATGGCGGCGTTGCCGTCATGGATGAGGCCGAGGACTGTGGAGGCATCGCCGGTTTCGGAAACCCTAAAGAATTTTGGGCCGGTGCTGGGGTTTTATGTACCCTTCCACGAGATCCCCAACACGGCGAATTTGGAGAAGTTTAAGCGTCTGGTTTTGCAGGCCGGTGCGAATGCGGTGGTGGTGGATATCAAGAACGAGGCAGGTCTGATCAATATAATCGAGTTTGAACATCCCCTAGAATCGACGCGGCACTCGGCCTGGGCAGAGGACTACGCTAAGTTCGATGACTTTTTGGCTTGGGCGGATAAAAATAACATCCTGGTTATTGGCCGACAGGTGGTGATGGAGGATGCCCGGTTGGTTTGGGCTCACCCGGAGCTTGGAATACATACAAAAGACGGCAAGGTCTGGACTGGCGGCGGGCGGATCTGGGCCAATCTGTTCGATGAGCGGGTGGTGGAGTATAACGCCGCTTTTGCCGAGACGGCGGCGAAGAAAGGAATCAAAGTTATCCAGTTTGATTATGTCCGCGCTCCGGCGGAAGGCAAATTGAAAGCGATCCAACATTCAGAACAGAATACGATGGAGAACCGGGTGGCGGCGATAAACTCTTTTTTCCAGGCGGCAAAACCGTTGGTTAACCGTTGGGGGTCGCTTTTAATGGCCGATTTTTTTGGTTACACCGCTTATCCCGGAATACATAGAGACATGGGGATTGGGCAGTTGGTGGAGGCGGCTGGGCCATATTTGGATATTGCCGCGCCGATGCTCTACCCCGGCCTTTTTCTCGACGGTCTGCCTGAGCCGGCCTGTGGTCCCTCAAAATGCACCCCGCCGACGCTTTATCCTTACGAGATTGTCAACCTTGCGACACGACGGACGATCGAGATATTGGCAAAGGTAAACCCGGAGGCGGCGGTTGTTCCCTGGATTCAGGCGTACCCGGACCCGACTTTTAGGCAGCAGATGGGTTTGGCGCAGTTTGAGGACCAGATCAGGGGAGCATTTGAGGCTGGGGCGGCGGGGGTGATGGCTTGGTTGCCGAGTATGAAATACCACCCGGAGTTTTATCATGAAATTTTGGAACAATTAGAACAGGGTAAATGAGTCGGTTAAGCCGCCGCGAATTTCTAAAGCTCGGTGCGGCTGCGGCGTTTTTGCCATGGTTGAAGCTTGAGGGAGCACCGGCGAAGGAGACTGAGGTGGCGCCATTCCCCTTGGGTTTTCATTTTCCGTTTCACTATATGGGCGTTCCGGCCCAGATTGAAGTTGCCAAACGATTTTTGGGAAAGGGTGGAGCGAATATGATAGTTATTGATATCAAAGATGAGTCTGGGAATATGAGTCTGGAAGTTGATCACCCTTTGGCGGCGAAAGCGCTATATGTCAAACCGACGCTTGAGTTTATTGACTGGTTGCGGGCCAATGGGACTTATGTCGTTTGTCGACAAGTAGTGGGGTCGGATAGTGTTCTGATTCGGAGTCACCCGGAGTTGGGGTTAAAGAACAAATGGGGCGAACAAGTCGTGGTCAGTCGGGAGCTGGCGGTGGATTTATATTTGCCGGAGGTAGCCCAGTTCCACGCTACGATCGGGGCGAGGGCGATTGAGGTGGGCTTCGATGAGGTTCAATTAGACTATATCCGTTTTCCGGACACGACTAGTCCAAGATACATCAACCATCGAGGAGAGAATACGCCGGAAAGCCGTTCGGCGGCGGTGGCGGCTGTTTTGGGGGCCGTCAAAACGGCGGTCAACGAGCAGGGCGGGCTCTTGGCAATGGATTGCTTTGGATATATGGCCTGGAAACAGAATGGTGACCAGGGAATTGGTCAGCTGCTGGAAGTAGTCGGGCCGTACTTTGATGTTTTGTCGCCGATGACTTATCCCTCGACGTATGCCGCTGGGTTGCAAGAACCCTGCCGAGCTGGTTGTAAGCCACCGACGAGATATCCTTATGAAATTGTTTATTGGACGGTCTATCGTGCCCTCGAAAGACTAGTTGCGGTGAATCCTGAGGCGATCGTGCGGCCATGGGTCCAAGCCTATTTCCCGCTGACAAAGAACGCTGACGTGGCAAAGCAAATCAAGGCTGCCAATGGTGCTGGGGCGATTGGGGCGATGTGTTGGAACGATTATGGTAATTATCCCAGGCTCTATCCTTAGGATTAGAATGAAGAAAGATCGAGTTTGACTGAGGGGGTTTGGTTGGAGGTAAGATAGGCGGAGGTGATTTTGGTGGTCCCGATTTCTTTGAGAAGAGCATTGAGGTTGGCGGTCAGCTCCTCGGGCTTTTGGCTAGTTTTGCCCAAAGAGAGGTGAATGATGGGGAACTTTGGTTCGGTTTTGTAGGCTAGGCTCGCACCTGAGCTCATTTGTTTGGCGCGGGTGGCCGGATCGGCGATGATGGTGCCATTCTTGGGGTTGGGCATTAAGCCCTTGGGTCCGAGAACTTTAGCATATCTGGCTAGTTTGGGCATGTCGGCTGGGGTGGCCAGAAGGACGTCGAAATTGAATTCGTTGTTGTTGAGGGCAGTGACTGTCTTATCGGAGAAAATTTCGATTCTGATGGTTTTTCCGGTGGAGAAAGGGACTTTGACCTCTCCGCGTAGACCTGTTTCGCTGGTGTTTATGTGAAGATCGATGTTCTTATCGTCACCTGCAAGGGCAACGAGTTTCTCGATGGCGGTGGTGGGGGCGAGGGCTTGGTGGCGGTCGAGTTTGGCGGATAAAGCCTTGTATCGCTTGGAACGGCCGTAAATCTGGCGTGGGAATTTGTGGAAGTGGGAGTCGGAGGTGGCAACAGCTTCTTCAGTTGGCTTGTCCCCCTTCGCCAAGGCTTCGGAGGGATTACGCTTTTCTTGACCTTCGGTCAATAAAATGCTCGGATACTTGGCGCGGATGGTTTCGAGGTCAACGTCGGAGAGGCCAAGGGCGAGGATCTCGCCGTCGGTTTTGGTGGTGAGTTGATCGGGTTTGACGCGTTTCTCGCGGAGGATCTTGGCGACGTTTTCAGGCAGATCTTGATAGAGTTCTTTCCAGTTTGTTCTGGTCGATTTAGGAGTGGTTGTGGTTTTTTTGGTAGCCATATTATTTTACTTCGACGCCCATTGATTTGGCTGTTCCTATAACCATATTGACGGCTGATTGGAGGTTGGTGGTATTCATGTCGGCCATCTTTTTCTTGGCGATTTCCTCGACCTGAGTCATGCTGATTTTACCGACTTTGATCTTGTGCGGTTCTTTGGAGCCGAGTTTTAGATTGATGGTTTGTTTGATGAGATCGGAGACGGGGGGAGTCTTGAGAACGAAGGTGAAGGTGCGGTCTTCGTAGATGGTGACGAGGGCGGGGATGACCTGACCACGCATATCGGCAGTCTTGTCGTTGTATTGTTTGACGAATTCCATGATGTTGACACCATGCTGACCGAGGGCGGGACCGACGGGGGGGGCGGGGTTAGCCGCGCCGGCGGGGAGAATTAGTTTTAGAATTGCTTTGATTTTTTTGGCGGCCATGTTTTTTGTTAGCTTGTTGGCTAATTAGCTTGTTAGCTGATTAGGTATTGATCCAGAGAGCGAAAACAGGGGAATATAATTTGTTGTTTTCGCAACCTGGTTGGTTACTACCTCCAGGGACTCAGAGGTGGGAGTAATTAATGGAATTATAGCTAAAGGAGAAAGATTTGTCCAGCCCCGCCGTGTCAGGGTGGATGCAGTACGTTAGTGGTTGTGTTTCCCCCCCGACGTTTGAGGTCGGGGGGGATTTATCATTTGCGTAGGTTGACAATGTCGGCGATGGTTTTGTTTAGATCAAGACCAACGACGATTACCGCTATCCAGATCAATGCGGATAGCAGGCCACAGATTATCGCTCCGAGTATGGCTATCAGAAGAAATGTGAGGAGAATATGTGCCATATGAACCTCCTTATGGGGTGCGGGGAATGACCTCGAGAGTTTTGAGGTTCACCCAGAATTGGGATTCTCCCGACCCGGCCAGGCAGGTGCCGGGGAACAGGGAGTCGGTTGGATTGGGGTCTTCCCCCAGTTCCCACTCCCAGGTCTTAAAGACGGGTTCACCGTCTTTGGTGATCATAAGGCCATCGCAGTATGTCGCGACGGCATCCCTCAATTCCACTTCGTCGGTCGACGGAGCTACGGTGGGGACCAGCTGCCGTGCCAGCAGTGTCAGCAGCAAAAACAAAATCAGCGTGACTAGGGTGCCGATTACGGCAATTTTTCGGTTCATCTTTTTCTCCTTGTGAAGGTGCGGGCCGAGGCGGCCCGCACAGATAGAATTTGTGAGACCGTCTTCGGTTAGTTGAATTTTAGCCTATAGAAGAAAATATAGCAAACTGCTGTGGTCTAGTAGCTGGGGCACTCACCGGCTGTGACGGGTAGGGCGTTGGCAAGGCCCGCTTCGCATTCATTGGCGTAAGTTTTGAGATCGACTTGGGAACAGACGGGACTGTAGAGCTCGGAGCAGGCAGTTTCGGGTGCCGGAATGACTGTTGGGAGAGAAACCGAGGTGGGGGCAACTACGACCGGAGCGGCTTTGCCCCGGATGTCCAGAAGACTGCCTTCGGGGAAGAAAACGACGGCGCTAACCAGCGCCAGGAGGACGAGGATGACCGGCAAAGCAGTCAGAAGCGTATCTGAGGCAGAAAAATCCTTCATTGATTCAAATATGGCAGATTGAAGTGGTTGAGTCAAGTTTGGTAAAATGGGAGCCGCAGAACTTTGACAGAAATCTAGGTAAGTTGCCATAAGGAGGCAAATGATGAAACGGTTGCTGATGATTTCGCTGATTATGGTTTTCATCTTGACAGCGTTGGTTCCAGCTGTCCTGGCCAAGTCGCCAAGTGAGGACCCGATCCTGGCGGCGGAAAAATGCAAAACTTACAGCAACATCAAGTTTTGCTGGAAGGGACAAATCACGTCCAAGGGTGAGGTTCAGATCTGCGGCCAAGTCGAGAAACTGGGTTGGAAATGCAAGACAATAGCCAAGGATACGACGAAAACCGTCGACGACTTCTGCGCCCACATGAACCCTTCATAAGTGAAGGGAAGCAAGTTCAAGAACCTGGGTTTTGATGCCCAGCTGTGTGTCAGGGACTACAAGGCGTCCCTGAAGAACGGTGTGAGTTTCACTCTCAAGGCCCGGTATTGTCTCGGGCTGGGGGTGAAAGTGTGTGATTGGGTGGGGGAAAGCAAGATTAGCCTCAAACCATAGGGTCTGAGGCAAAAAAAATCCCGGCGCGCTTCAATTGGAGCGAGCCGGGTCGATGTTTCGCTAATGGAATGCATTGCGAAACAAAAGATAAAATTCTGGCCCTAGGGCGATCAGAGCCCCGGGACCAACCACTCCCGAAATCACCAGGGCGATCGTCAAAACTACCGAGAGCCCCAGCGCCGTCATCATCGGTCGTACCGTTCTCGATACTTTGTCGTTCATTTACCCTCCTTTTGAAGGTGCGGGTCCGGCTGAAAGCCGGAACCGCGAGTGAATCCGGATAAGTCAGATTGGGGGAATTGTATATCCTATAATGGATTAAGTCAAACCGAGGGGTGAGGTTGGGGCGATTAAATCTTTGAAACTTGCAAGAAATCCAACTCAACTGGCGTCTCTCTTCCGAAGATGGAGACTAGTACCTCGACCTTGCCTTTGGCGTCGTCGATGGAGCGGACGGTACCGAGTAGATCGGTAAATGGTCCTTCAATGATCTTGACGGCTTCGCCGATAGAGAAGGCGGCTTGGAATTTGGGAGCGGTTTGATGTGCGAAAGCGAGGATGGCGTCAACTTCTTTCTGGGGGATGGAGGTGGGGTTATTGCCGGTGCCGACGAAGCCGGTGACGCCTTGGGTGGTTCGGACCGCCAGCCAGGAGCTGTCGGTGACGACCATCTTGACGAGCATATAGCCGGGGAAGATTTTTTCTTTGACGGTGCTTTTCTTGCCTTTGCTGATTTTGATTTTCTCCTGGGTAGGGATGAGGATTTCGTAGACGTAGTCGGTCAGGCCCATGGACTCAACCTTGGTTTTGAGGGTATTGGCGGTCCTGGTTTCGTGGCCGGAATAGGTGTGGACGACGTACCACTTGGCATTAGAAGAGTCGTTGGGGTTGACAATCAAATGATTGTTATCTGCCTTCGCCGAGACTTCGGCGGACAAGTCGGTAGTATCAGTTTTGATTTTGTCTGGCATTTTTTAAGTTAGCGGTTAATGATGCCTTGGATAAGGCTAGTAAAGGCTAGGTCCAGGCCGCCGATATAGAGGGCGACAAACAAGCTGACGGCGACGACGAGAATCGTCAGTCTGGTTGTTTCCTGGCGGGTAGGCCATTTGACAGATGCTAATTCTACTCTAACTGAGCGTATAAATTCAACTATTTTCATCTAGAGGATATTTTATCATGAGATGACTGTGGGGTCCCGCGGAAATACGCGGGATTTCGCTTTGCTCAACTTGCTATTGTTTGTATAATGGATGTTGGCCCTACAAAAGGCACAAAATAGAAGAGACTTGGGAGGTTTTTCCTCGACAAGATCTTTTATAAGGAGAGCGATGTGTCCGCCGCAAGGTGACCAGCTTATCCGCCCTGATATTCAGGGGAAAGATCCCAAGCTCGGAAGGTCGCCGGATGTGGGGCCTCTTGGGTTGCGGATTATCACAGACCGTAGCCTGAGAGGGGGGAGTTGCCGATGCGAATCCGGGGGATGGTCAGGCGTCGCTTGGCGCAGGCAATCCGACCGGGAACAGTGGTGAAGGCAAGTTTATAGCCAAGTCCTCTAAGGATGGCCACAGCGCTATCACTCACAGCGCCGTAGGGGTAGACAAAAACTTTGTTTTGATCGAGTCCGTGATCGGCGAGTTGAGTCTCCGCGGTGACAATTTCTCTTTTGTTGGTGTCCGCGTTATTGCCCATCGAACGATGGGACCAGGTGTGGTTACCAAAATAGACTCCTTGACCGGCCAGGGAGGAAATAGAGTTCCAGTTGAGGTATCCGGGATTTTCGAGTAAGCCGGTGGGGAGGAAGACGGAGGCCTTGATGCTATAGCGGGAAAGTAGGGGGGCGGCTTTGTTGGCAAAATCATCATAGCCATCATCAAAAGTTAATAGAATAGGCCTATTGGGTAAAGAAGTTCCGCTATCGAAAAAGCCGATTAATTGCGCTGGAGTAATCGAAATGTAACCGCTGTCATTAAGATAGGCGAGATGACTTTCGAAAGTTGCCGGGGTGACGGTCAGATAGCCGTTGCCGTTGGTTTTGGCGGTTTCGGACTCTTGGATATGGTGATACATGAGGACGGGCAGGTTAACACAAGGTCCATAGAGAGTGTTCATTTCGGCGAAGGTTAGGGGTTTCGGGGTTGGCGTAACGGAAGGGGTGAGGGTTGAGGTGGGCGAGATTTTTTCTTGTGGGGTTGGGGTTGGAGGGCGGGGTGGTAATTGGTCGCGGAGGGTGACGAACAGCGATAGTCCCAGGATGTAGGCGACGAAGACGAAGAGGATAGCTTTGGCGAAGGGGAAATTCATCAGCTAATTTTAGCGCATTTACATATCCGGGTGGGGTGGTATAGGATACAGAAATAGAAATGGAAACCAACAATCGGAGTGTTTCGGAGGGTGGGAGGGAAGGACAGAAGGCGCGAAGCGATGAGTCGCTTTGTCGAGTTGAAACTCTGCTTTCCCAGATTCGCTTTTCTCCCGGCGGTGGATTGGTGGCGGAGATTGTGGACCAGTGGGAGAGGACGGTTGATTTTGGCGCGAGCGACCGGGCGGGAATTGATTTGGTTATGACCTTGTCGCCGGAATTTGGAGAGTTTGTCGGATTGGTGAAACTGAACCTTCAGGTTAAGAGCAGTGAGGCGGGGGTGGAGCAGTTTGCGAATACGGGCAGGAAAAAGTTTGGCAGTACCGGGGAAGAGTGGAGAAGAATGAACTTAATATTACTTAATGGCCAGTGGGTCGATGGTTCGATCGTGGCGGATTTTCTGGTCCAGTTGAGCAACCTAATCGGGATATACGGAGATGAGGTGGAGAT
>CXWL01013860.1_pt1 | contig 22544 bp, 11 predicted proteins | sample 590931 | NCBI WGS metagenome assembly CXWL01 (sample SAMEA3498368, study PRJEB10139) | groundwater metagenome | biome: water well; material: biofilm material | place: Germany | collected 2015-04-27 | reverse complement strand
CGTCATTGCTGAGCAAGCCGTCACCTTTGCCCGGCATCGACTCGGTGCTCTGGCGGCTGTACTGGGTCCACATGTTGCTGGCGAAGCGGGTGACGCCGTAACCGCTAAAGGTCACCCACGCCTCGCTGTCAGATACCGCCGACACATGGTCGGGGTTATTGTGGAACATGCCGTTACCCAAATTCAGCATCGTCTCGGTGTTCGCGCGGTTGTAGTGAGTCCACGCCATGCCCACCAACTTGTGCAAGCCGGTGTTGCTTGCCACCCACAAGCTCGCGGGGCCGGTGCTGACGTCAGAGGCGTAGCTGAACCCGTCGCTTTGGAACATGCGGAAGGTCTCGCCCGGCAGCGGGGCATTGGTCTGCGAGAAGCTGTTGTTCAGATAGAGCGTGTTCGACGAGTTGCCGCCGATGCCAAAGGTGCCGACCGCGGTCTTCATGCGGTAGCCATCGAGGGCGTCGGCCATGTAGTTGGCCGTGGAGTCCATCACCTGGCTGTACGAGTAAGCGCTGATGGTGCCGGTGCCCGCCGCAGTGCCGCTCTCAAGCTCGCCAATGCGGCTCCAGGTGGTGCCGTTGAAGCGCACCACGCCATCGTTGGCCGCGGCCGCCAGGCCGGTGGTTCCTTCGCGCGCCAGGGCCGAGATGTACTGGCCGCTCAAGCCGTTAAAGACGTAACCGGTGGTGATGCCGCTCAAGATGCTGGGGCCGTCTTGGTAGTAAACCGCGCCCAAGTCGCTCAACACCACTTCAGAGGTGGTGTTGGAACGCACCAGGTGCTCGATGCCGTTGACGCGAATGCGCTGACCCGAAAGGGCGTTCGCGGTCAGAGTGGTGCCCGACACCGTGAAGCGCAAGGGCTCGATGATGTAAGCGTAACCCGCTGAAGCGTTGCCACTCGAGGGCCGGTACGCGGTGAGCGTGGTGGCGGTGTTGGAAATGACGGTCATGTTGTACCAACTGCCGCCTGCGCCCTGGCGAATGTGCACCATCGCCCCGGCATAGGCATTGACTGCCCAGTTGGCGGTGGCGTCGGTGGCGGTGATGGTGTCGCTCAAGCTCGTGCCGCCGGTGAGCACGCCGCGAATGGGCGCGGCCGCGGGGGTCAGATTCAGCGCCTGCGAGGTCGTCACCCGGTTGTAGTGGGCGACCACGCTGTTACCGCGCAACCGGTAGATGGAATAGAAGCTCGAGTTATAGTCGTTCGACGCCACTACGCCGTCGCCATCACCCAGCACCGCGACCGGGCCGTGGGGGTTCATGCCCAGAATGGTGTAGCTGGTGGCGGTGCGAAGCTGCGTCCACGCGTAGGTGTCGCTGAGCGAGCCCGTAATCGTGGTCGCGGTGTTGGACGTGATTTCCACGTCGCGGCCGTTCATGCGCAAGATCTTGCCGGTGAGCGAATTGGGCGTGAAAGCGGCGGTGTTGTCGGTCATGCGCACCACCAGGCCCTGGCTCGAGAGATAACCTGAGACCGGCGGGCTCGCCAACACCACGTTGTCGATGGTGTTGCTGTTCAACTTCACGTTGAGCTGCGTGGCGGTGTTGCTGTCGATGACGAAGCGCGCCAGGTAACCGGTGCCGTTCGAGAACAACTGCACGAAGCGGCTCTTTAGCGCGTCGACGGCCAACCCCGACGTCACCAAGCTCACCACCGTGTCTCCGGCCGTGTCTCCGATGGAATACTTGGAGCCCGGCACCATCGAGGCGTTGATGTTGTTGTACTCGTTGGTGGTGAAGCTGATGACGATGGCGGTGGCGGTGTTGCTCACGATCGCGGGGGTGATGCGGTTGTTCTCGTAGAGCACCACGCGCTGGCCCACCAGGCCGTTCACCGGGTGCGTGCCCATGCTGTTGGTCAAGGTCAGCGTCGCTGCGTTGTTGATGGCGGCGATGCCCCGTTGCCCCACGCTCTGCCACAGCGAATCGAAGTCGTAACCACAGACGCCGATGTCGAGCGCCATCGTGGTGTTGCCAATGACCGGGAAGTTGCGGCCATTGACGTAGACGTTCTGGTACGCGTTGGCGGTCAGCGTCGAGCCGGTGAGCGTCGCCACGGGGAAAATGCGGCCGTAGCTGGCACCGCAGCTGCCGGCTTGTAACGGGTTCGAAAAGGCGAACGGCTGGCCTGAGAGCAACGAGGTCAAGGCGTACGAATTGGTCGCCACCACCTGCGCCTGGTTGCTGGTGTTGGAAAGCACGCTACCCACGGTGTCACCATTGGGGCCGATCAGCAGCATGCCGGTGTAGGCGTTGACCGCCCACGAAGTACCGGTGGCATTGAGCGTCGCGCGGTAGCCGGGAGTGCCGGTGCTGGCGCCGCTCAAGTAGGCGATCGCCATCTTCGAGGTGGGGCCGACGCTGTCGAAGTACTGGTTGTACCCATAGTAGTACTCGATGACCACTGAGCTCGCGGTGTTGGAAAGAACGGTGCCGCGGGCGTTGCTGTTGTCGATAGAGAAAATTTCACGGCCCACCAAGCTGTCGACCACCCAGTTCGGACTGGGGGTGAAGGTCAGGGTCAGGCGCATGTACGAGCTGGTGTTGGAGAACATGTACTGCCCGCCCGCCAGGCCCGACAAGAAGTCGCGAATGGTGCCCGAGGCTCCGGAGACGACCAAGGTGGTGGCGGTGTTGCTGTAGATGGTGCCGCGGTAGTTCAAGTTCGGTACCTGGTAGAGGTACGAATTGACGAGCGAGTTGACGGCGTACGCCGCAGTGCTGTTGGTCACCTGGTACGAGGGGTAGCTCGTCGAGGGGTTGGTCACTCCGGCCCAGGTGCTCTTCCACCCCAGCAACGGAAACTGGCTGGCATCGAGGAGCGCGGTGATGGTGGTCGCGGTGTTGGCGGTGACGTTGTAGCGGTTCTGGGTGACATCGAAGAACAGCTGTCGACCCACGTACGCGGCGGGGGTGAAGGTGCCCGCGGCGAAGGTGAAGGTCACCGCGGTACGGTTCGAGGTGTCAGTGAGCCGCCAGGTCAGCCCATTGGTGAAGCGGTTCAAGGTGCGCATCTGCGTGGTGTAGGTGACGCTGGTGCCGGTGTTGGCGGTGATGACGTACACGTTGCTGTTGCCGTCGAAGGCGATGCGAGTGGTGGCGCTCAAGCCCGCCGCGAACATGGCGGTGGCGTCGTTGACGGTGACCGAATGTTGGTTGCTGGCGTTGGAGACGGCCACGAAGCCGTTGGTGGGCACCGCGAGCAGCTCGCCGAAGAAATCAACCGGAGCCTCGAAGGTGACGGTGGTGGTGCTGTTCGCGAAAATCTGAAAGTCAGAGATCGGCTGACCGAGTAGATAGGTGTCGAGACGCCGGTTGACGAGCGTGCCCGCGACCGGCAGGCCGAAATTGCCCGTGGCGGTGAAGCGCCCGTACCAGGTGCCGCAGTTGACGACGAAGTATCGCTGACCGATTGCCAAGAAGGTGGTGGCGTCGGTGCCGGTCAACGTCAACACCGTGGCGGTGTTGGAAGTGATGTTGGCCACGGTGGTGGTGGCTGCGTTGGCGAGGCAACGCCCGGCGAAGCCGTTCACCACCCAGGCGGCGGTGCTGTCGGTCATCGTGGTGGCGCTCAAACCCGTGACCAGGCCGGTGGTGGTGCCGACCGCGGGGTCACTGGCCACCATTGCGGTGGGAACAACGCGGCCGTCATTGAATGACTGCGAAGGCCCCGAGGGGTAGCTGTGGTTGGTGACGATTTCGCCATCGAGCAACTTGACGTTGGTCACGGTGCCCGGGACCGACTTGGTGGCGACGGTGAAGAGGTCTTGGCTGGTCCAATTATTGACGATGCCGCCTGCCCAGGTGGCGTTGAAGGTACCGACCGGGCCATTGACTGCGCTCAGCGCTCCTCCCGGAAAGCTGACGCTCGAGATTGGCCCGCCGTTGACGACTTCGACCTGCGATACCGGCCCCGACTTGTCTTGGGCCGTGCCCAGATGCTCGGCGATGGGGCCTCCATCAGCCGAGGTGCCTCCGTCGACATAGAGCAACACCTTGCGTTGGTACTCAATCGTCATCCACGTGTTGGTGCCGAAGGTGTCAATTTCGCGCGCGCGCTCGTCGTGCACCGAAGTGAAGGGCGTGGAAACGGTGAGGTAGAAGATTTGGTACACGGTGGCGTTACCGCCGGTGGCCGAGAGAATAATGTAGTGCATGCCGATGTGGCCCGCGGTGGGAGTGAAGCTGACCACGCCGGTGGAGGGGTTGATGGTCATGCCGGAAGGCCCGTCGACCATGGCGTAGGTGGGGCCGATGACGCCGCCGCCGCCAGCGGTAGCGGTGTACAGATATGACTGACCGACCTTGGCTTGCGTGGCCGGAGGAGTGACGAAGCTGAACACGCTGCCAGTGGTGACCGGAGCCGGCTGCAGCACGATGTCAGGCTGGGTGGCCTGCATGTTGTAAACGACGGGTACGGTCATCGGCTGCGCGGCGACATAGAAGGCGGCGCTGGCGAGCAGGGTGTGGGTGCCGATGGGCACGTCGCGCAAAACGAAGTTGCCGTTGGAGTCAGTGGTGGTGCCCACGTTCTTACCCACCAGCACCACCTGAATGCCGTTGTGGGTGCTCGCTCCTTGCAGGGTGACGTTGCCGATGAGCTCGCCCACGGGGGTGAAGGCCACCGCCGGGCCGTTGGAGCTGGCGCCGGCGGGAGCGGCGACGTCGATGGAAACTTCGTGCTCCTTGGTCGATGGCGCGGTGAAGACCATGGTGTAGCGGCCGGGCTTTAAGCCCGCGAAGCTGTACGCGCCGCTGGGGCCGGTGACCGCTTGCACGTTGCTCGCGCCACGCATGGTGACGGTGATGCCGGAATGGTCGGTCAACCCGGTGAAGGTCACGGTGCCCACCACTTTGCCGGTGAGAGGCCCGGTGCCGACGCAGGCGCCATTGCTGCACTCTTCACCGCTCGCGCATTCGGTGGAAACCGTGCACGAGGCCACGCAGTCTCCGTTGGGCGAGCAGGCCTTGCCCATGGTGCAGTCGGTATTCGACAGACAGCCGGTGCCCGGGGCGGAACAGACGCCGAAGCTGCACACCAAGCCATCGCTGCAGTCTTTGGAGCTGACGCAGGCGTCTGTGCACAACGTACCCACGCAGGCCTTGCCCAACGGGCAGGTGTCGACGCCGCTGCAGGTGGCCGGCAGGGGCACGCAGCGGTTCATGCTGCACATCTTGCCGTTGGGGCAGTCAGTGGGAATGTTGCAGGGCTTGGAGCAGGTGCTGTCGGGCGCGCAGGTCTCGGGCGCGGTGCACTCTCCATCGCCGCTGCACGTCTTGGGCTTGGGCAAGCAGGCGCCGCCGGAGCACACTTCGTCAACCGAGCAGGTAGTGTTGGCGAGGCACGCCGCGCTGCACTTGCCCGCGGAATTGCAGACTTTGCCCGCCGCGCATTCATTGTCGCGCACGCAGCCGGCGGTTTGCGAAATGCACGCTCCACCCAGACAGGTGAAACCCATGCCGCACTCGGCGGTAGTGGCGCACTTCTTCGAGCACAGGCCTCCGGTGCACTTCTCATCGGCGGCGCACTGGCGGTCTTCACGGCACTGGCCCTCTTTGGGCACGCAGCCGCCGTTGTGGCAGATGAGCGGGTCGACGCAGTCGCGGTCTTCGCGGCACTGCTCCATGCAGATGCCGCCGGCGCCGCACACTTTGGGGCTGGCGCAGTCGCTGTTGAAGCTGCATTCGGGTTTCGGCACCTCTGGCAGCGCCTGTAGGGTGCAGCTGCCGAGGAGGCCCATCGCTGCGAGGAGGGTGAGGCTTAAGTGTAGGCGATTCATTTCGTCCCCTTCTTGGCTGCCAGCTCAATGTCGATGGTGTTCGCGGTCACCGAGACCACGTTGATGATGAGTTTGCGTACCGGTTTTGCTTCCAACGCGCTGGCGAGCGCGTCGGCCGGCCCTTCCAAGCGCACGTCCAAATCAGCTGAGCCCTTGTCGAAGCGTTTCTGGTCGATACCCTTCACGCCGCGCACCTTCGAGAGCATCAGCGCCTTGAGCTCGTTGAGCGTGCCCAACGAGTCCAACCCCTTGACGCGCAGGCGCACCCGGCCGGTGCCGCCCAGCTCTTTGCCCCACTTCTCCATGATTTTGGCCTGTAGCGAGGCGGCGAAGTCTTTGCTCGCGGCGAGCAGTGCTTCGCGGCCGCAGGTGAGCGCGTCTAAGTGAAACGTGTTCTTGCTGGCGTCAGCGGTGGCCAGAATCTCGCCCGAGTCGGCGTTCAACGCGCGGGCCGAAATGGTGGCGGCGCAGGTGACTTGCTTGGTGTCGCCCTGTTTGTCGCCGACGAGCTCCGCCACGTCTCTTTGTTTGGTGGCGACCGCAGTGCCGACGATAATCACGTCGGCGTCGGTGAGGTTGCCGATTTCGCGCACCTGGTCAGCGGTGAGCGTGGTGCTGACGACGCCTGCGGCCTTCACCTTGCCGCTCAACGCTTCCATGTCGACGAACGAAAACCCGACCTTGTTCCAGGCATCGATGAGCGCGTTTTCCACCAGCCGCTGATCGAGCTTCATCGCGCTGGCGGCTTTGTTGTCTCCACCTTGGCCCCACCAGGCAGCGGGCTTCACTTCGTCGATGCGCTGCTCAGCAATCAACACCGCCAGCCGCGGCATGCCCTTGCGCACCAGCGTCAGGCCGATGGTTGCCAAGTCGTTGCTGAGCTTGTCGGTGCCCACCTTCGCCCGAACCGTGATGCGCAGCACGCCCTTCTCTTCTTTCTCAGAGAGCACGTCGTACCCGGCCACGTACCCTTTGGCCTGGGTGAGAATCTTGTCGTGCACCAGCTGGGAATTTTTCACTTCCGATGACGACATCACCAAGGTGCCGCACACCTGTTCCACCGCGCGGCGCAGGGCGTCTTCGATGGCGCGGTCGCGGGCCAAGGGCCGATTCTTTTCCACCGCCGCTTCGCCCGTGGCTTCCACGGCGGTCGGCTCAGCCGCCTGCGCCGAGAAAGAGAGCGAGGCCAACAGCACGGCGAGAGTGGAACGCATCAATCGGGTCTCCATGATTAGAAGGCTCCTTGCAGGTGGACCCAGGTGTGCTTGGCGTCGACGCTGATGCCCGCGGCGAGCGAGGGCGGTTTGTCACTGGCCTTGTCGGCGAAGAAGATGTCGTAGACGAGGTAGCCGGCGGAGACCGCGGCCACGCCCACCCCGACGCCTCCCACGATGTTCCAGGTCTGCATGTAACCGACGTCTTGGTTGCGGCGAGTGGTGAGGCGGGCCTGCTCGTCGGGGTTACCGGTGAAGGCGATGAGGCCTCCTGTATAAGCTGCGGCCTGTTGGTGCTGGCTGGCCATCACGAAGCCGGTGGCGCTGGCGCCCACTCCGGCGGCGAGGCCACCCACCGCGCCCCAGAACGGCACCACGCTGCGTTTGGGTGCTTCGTCGAGCGCGGCGGTGGGCTTGAGCGAGCGGGCCAGCTGTTCCTTGGTCAATTCTTGCCTCACGAAGTTCTCGAAGTCGGCTTTGCTCATCTTCTTGCCAGCGAGCGAAGCCAAGGTCTTCTGGTCGAGCTTCTCGTTGAAGCGCTTGGCGATCTCGGTGGAAAGGGTGACGAGCACGTTCATGAACTCGTCGCTGTTGCCTTCGGCGCTCACGGTCTGGGTGACGATGCCGGTTCGAACGTCGACGAAGCGGGCGTCGACGCGCACCAGCGGTTTCTGGTGAAGCAAGCTGCCCATCACCAGGAAGTCGGCGCCGACTTTTTCGGCTGTCTTGCGCGCGGTGTCGGGGTCCAACACCTGGCCTACGTTCTTCTCGGAGATGAGCGGCAACAATTCGGTGCGCTCCACGACGGTGAAGCCGATTTTCGGCAAGTCGGCATTCAGCGCTTGCCCGGTGCCATGCACCATCCACATGTCGACGGCGACACCCGAGCTGTTGACGAAAGGCATCACCGCCAGTTTGGCGGAAATACCCGCGAACTCGTTCTTCAAGTCGTCGAACAACTTGGCGTAGGCGGGGTCTTCACGGGCGGCTTTGGCGTAGAGCGCCTTGGCATCAGAAGACTTGGAGGCCAACGCCAGGCGCGCTTGCAACAGGTCTTTCATGGTGTCGGTCTTGGGAGAGCGCGACGCCATCACTTCAGCGCGAGACACTTCGTCGACCCAGTTGATGCCGGTCAACATGTTGAGCAAGGTGGCGCGTGCCTGGGGGAACACGTCTTTACTGGGCAGCTTGCCGTCGATGGTGGTCAGAATCTGCCCGTTCTCGGCGTCGACCAGGCGCAAGCTCAAGGTCACCACGTCGCCCGCGTGCCGGTAGGAGCCGACGATGAGCGACCCGACGTTGAGCAGTTGCCCCACGTTCTTGGCGAGCTTGTCTTCGGTGATGCCGGCCTGCGACAGCTGCACCTCTTTGAGCACCTTGGCGAGCTGCGAGCGTTCGGCGAGCAGTAAGTCGGTGTGCTGAACCAGGTCGTTGGTGAGCACTTCGGGCAAACCGTTGCCCAACCATTCCCATTCTTTGTTCTTGTCGAGCATCGAGAACGGCATCAACGCCACCGGCATCATGCGCAGCTTCGCCAGCCGCTCGACCTTGGGGTCGACCTTGGTCGCTTCCGCCGCGGCCTTCTTGAGCGACTGCAAGTCGCTATCGGCTTCGAGCCGCGCCAGCCATTTGATCGCCTCGTTGTCTTTGCCGAGCCGAAAGTTGGCGTGCGACATCTGGTAGAAAAACTCGCGGTACAACTTCAGGTAGTAATTGCTGTCGTCGTTGGCGACCAGGCCCAGGTTCTTTTTGTCTTTGATGACGATCTTCGAGCCGTAGTCGACGGCGGCTTTGTAGTTGCCGGCTTCTGACGCCTGGATCATGTTGAGCATGATCGCCAGGTTGTAATAGACGCGAAACGCGTCGTCGTTTCGGGGCAAGGTGACTGCCTGGCCCTTCTCGTATGAGCTCTTCTCGTTGAAGAGCTTCTCGAGCACGGGGACGTTGAGCGTGGCGCGCTTCACTTCGTTGGCGAAGTCTTCCTTCGACATGCGCGAATCAGCCTGACCCGACGCTTTCAACGAGAGCACGCGCTTGAAGTACGTGCGGTCGTAGTCGAGCTTCTGGAAGATCGCCGCCTTCATGTCCGAGGTTTTCATCTGAGCGAGAGCAAGGCCGTTCCCCGTCAGACACAAAGCGATGACCAAGCCGCGCAAGTGCCGTGAGACATTTCGCATATGTGTGGATCCCCTTGAAAAGCGAGCGCAGCCTAACTCCGTGGCACAAACGCGGTTAACTTAAAAAGACGGCTGGAGGCGATTTTTCGGCCTGGCGAGGTTCGTGCGACACTTCGCGTTAACCGAGCGACGCCTGTCGCCAGATGTGGCAGAGCGCAACGAAAATGGCTGAAGACCTAAGCCCAGAATGGTTGGCGGCGGTGGGCACGGCCCAAGTGGCCGAAGACTGGGAAACGTGTGTTCGCCTGCTGCGCGAAAAGGGCTTTGAGACCCAAGCCGACGGGCTGAAGTCATTGGCGCGGCTGCTCGAGAAAGCCAACGGCCGGCGCACGGTTCGGGTCTTAGGCTTTCCCCAGGTTTTTTCCACCGCGCACGAGGCGGCCACTTCGCGCTGGGGGTTTAGCTACGGCTACGGCGGCGTCGTCGATGACGAGCGCGAGCGCTGCACGGTGTGCCTGGTGTTTCGCCGCGGCGAGGCGCTGGTGATGGGCATTGGCGAATCGCGCGCGCGCGAGCCGCACCCTGGCCGGGTGTGGAGCGAGTTGATGCCGTGGTCTCCGCATGCGCCCGACAATTTGCCCCGGGTGTTGGTGTGGGCTTCGTCGGCGGCGGCTGATCGCCTGCGGCTCAAATTCGTGGCTCCCGCGCCTCCGTCGGCTCGCGCGTTGGGAGGCGGCGGGCGTTTGGTCGACGCGATTTTGAAAGCGCCCGACGATGACACCCCGCGCTTGGTCTACGCCGACTGGCTGGTGGAGCGGNNCTGGCTGGTGGAGCGGAACGACCCGCGGGGCGAGTTGATCTCTGTTCAGTGTGCGCTCGCGCACGCTGCGCAAGACGACCCGGCCCGGCCCGGCTTGAAGGAACGTGAAGCCGCGTTGCTCACCACCCACCTCACCGCGTGGAAAGAGAGCCTGGGCCCTGGGGTCATCGAGCTGCGCTTCGAGCGCGGGTTCGTCGACAAGGTGGTGATTGACCCCGCGGTGTTCTTGCGCCAGACCTCGCGGCTGTTCGAGCATGAGCCGGTGCGGCATCTGGTGGCCCCCGCCCTGCGCGCGGAAGATGTGTCGGCGCTGGCCCATGCTCCTTGGCTCGCGCAATTGAAGAGCCTGGAACTCTCGGCTCACCCCTACGTGGCGCCGCTGACGCCTGAAGCCTTCAACCGGCTGCTCGAGTCGCGAGGCCTGCGCGGGCTTGAACGGCTCTCGGTGCAACAACACCCGATTGGTGACATGGGGCTGCTCGTGCTCTCGCGGCAGGCGCCCGGCGTTCTGCCCTCGCTCAGGGAATTGGAGTTGGTGGAAACCGACATCACCGCCATCGGCGCCGAAGCGCTGGCCTCGGTGCGCTGGTTCTCGCAGTTGCGCCGGTTGGAAATGCGCCGCAACACGCTGCGCAGCGTGGGCGTCGAAGCGCTGGCGTTTGCTTCCACGCGCGGAGAGCTCGTGCATCTGGGCTTGGACGCGAACCTGATTTCTGACGACGGAGCGATGATTTTGGCGCAGGCGCCGCGGGTGAGCACGCTCAAGAGCTTGGACGTGCAGCGCAACCACATTGGCCCGCGAGGCGCGAAGGCTCTGCTCGATTCGCCGTATCTGAAAGGGCTCGAGACGTTGCAACTTTCGGGCAATCGCATCGGCGAAGCTGCTCTGAAAAGCTGGGTCGAACGCTTTCCGCAAGCCGCTCAAGTCCGCTCGACAAACATAGAGTCGCGTTGACACGTACTTGACGCCGTACACCTTTCCCCCATATCGAGCGCACCCCATGGGTAAACCGCTCGTCATCGTCGAGTCACCAGCTAAGGCAAAAACGATCGGCCTGTTCCTCGGCGATAAGTTCAAAGTAATGGCTTCTATCGGCCACGTGGTCGATTTGCCCTCGGGCGGTCTGGCCGTCGACGTCGAGAACGACTTCAAGCTCACCTACGAAGTGACCAAGAAGGACGTGGTGAGAGATCTGAAAGAGGCGCTCAAGGGAGCGAGCGAGCTCTTTCTGGCGACAGACGAAGACAGAGAGGGCGAAGCGATTGCTTGGCATTTGCTTGAGCAGCTCAAGCCCAAAGTGCCAGTCAAGCGCATGGTGTTCCACGAAATCACCAAGAAGGCGATCGCCGAAGCCGTCGACAATTGGCGCAAAGTCGACCCGGGCCTGGTCGACGCGCAAGAGACCCGGCGCACGTTGGACCGCTTGTATGGTTACGAAGTCTCGCCCGTGCTCTGGCGCAAGGTGAAGACCGGCCTTTCCGCCGGCCGGGTGCAGAGCCCGAGCATTCGGCTCATCGTCGAGCGCGAGCGGGAACGAATGCGTTTTCGTTCGGTCGCCTACTGGGACATTTCGGCGCACCACCCGACCACGCCCGCGTTTTCGTCGAACCTCTTCACCGTCGACGGCAAGCGCGTCGCGGCCGGCAAAGATTTCGATGAGAACGGGCAGCCCAAGAAAGACGTGTTGGTGCTCGATGAAGCGGGGGCCGACAAGCTGGTCGCCGCGATGGAGGGCCTCAAGTTCACCGTGGCTTCAGTCGACGAGAAGCCGAGCCGCAGCTCGCCCAAGCCCCCGTTCATGACTTCCACCCTGCAGCAAGAAGCGGGGCGCAAGCTGAACATGAGCGCCCAGCAGGTGATGCGGGTGGCGCAGGGGCTGTACGAGCGTGGCTATATTACTTACATGCGCACCGATTCCACGAGCCTGTCGGAGACGGCGCTCAACGCCGCGCGCACCCAGGTGAAAGAGCTCTTTGGCGCCGAGTTCCTGCCCGAGACGCCCCGCACCTACGCTAAGAAAGTGAAGAACGCGCAAGAAGCGCACGAAGCGATTCGGCCCGCGGGTGAGGCGTTTCAGACGCCCGAGCAGCTCTCGAAGGAGCTGCAGGCGGCGGAGCTGAAGCTCTACGACTTGATTTGGAAGCGCACCGTGGCTTCGCAGATGGCCGACGCCACCGGCATGAGCCAGTCGCTCAAGCTGCAGGTGAAGGCGAAGTCAGGTGAAGCGGTTGAATTCTCGGCCAGCGGACGCACCATCGTCTTTCCGGGTTACCTGCGCGCGTACGTCGAAGGCAGCGACGACCCCGAAGCCGAGCTCGATGACCGTGAGACCGTGTTGCCGCCATTGAAGGTGGGCGACCCCGTCGAAGTGCAGGCGCTCGAGCCCAAGGGCCACACCACCACGCCTCCCGCGCGCTACACCGAAGCGTCGCTGGTGAAGAAGCTCGAAGAGCTCGGCATCGGCCGCCCGTCGACGTACGCGTCGATCATGGGCACCTTGCAGGCGAAATACGTCTGGAAGAAGGGCGCGGCGCTGCTCCCCAATTGGGAAGCGTTCGCCGTCGTCAATTTGATGGAAAAGCATTTCAAGGACCTCGTCGACTACGCGTTCACCGCGCGCATGGAAGACGACCTCGACGAAATCGCCGGGGGCAAGGCGAAGAAGGTGCCGTACCTGAAGGAGTTCTATTGGGGCAACAAGAAGGAAGGCAACGCCGGCTTGCATAAGCAGGTGACGGCCCACATGGACCACATCAACGCCGCCGAGGTGAATTCCATCTACATCGGCAAGGACGAGCAGGGCGTGGACATCGTGGTCAAGCCCGGGCGCTACGGCCCTTATGTGAAGCGAGGCGAAGACACAGCCGCGGTGCCCGACGCGCTGCCTCCCGATGAGCTCACCACCGAGCGGGCGTTGGCGTTGCTCGCCGCTCCCAAAGGCGACAAGCCGATTGGGGTCGACGCCACCACCGGGCTGAATGTGTACGCCAAGCTTGGCCGCTTTGGCCCATATGTGCAGCTGGGCGAAATGACCGACGACAACAAGCCGAAGACGGCGTCGCTCTTTCGCACCATGTCGCTTGAGACGATGACGCTCGAGACCGCGCAGGAGCTGCTCAAGCTCCCCCGCGTGTTGGGCGTGGTCGACAATGAAGAGGTGAAGGCCCACAACGGTAAGTTCGGGCCCTACGTCACCCACGGCAAAGAGAGCCGCAATTTGGGCATCGAGAACGAGCCCAAGCTGTTGACGATGACGCTGGAAGAAGCGCTCGAGATTCTGAAGCAGCCCAAGCAGTACCGGGGCCGCGGTGCGCCGAAGCCTCCGCTGAAGGTGCTGGGGCCCGACGCGGTCTCGGGCAAAGAGATGGTGCTCAAAGAGGGCCGATTTGGTCTCTACGTCACTGACGGCGAGACGAACGCGTCTTTGCGCAAGGGTGACACCATTGAATCGCTCACCCCTGAGCGCGCGGCCGAGTTGATGGCGCTGCGCCGCGAGTACATCGCGTCGGGTGCTTCACCCCGCGGCGGGAAGCGGGCGCGCGGCCGGGGAGCGAAGTCGGGTGGGGCGAAGACGCCGGCACGGGCCAAGAAGGCGAAACCGCCCGCCGCCGCCGTGGAAAAAGTGAAGACCAAGGCCAAGGCCGCCAAGCCGGTGATGAAGAAGTCGGCCCAGGCGCCGGTCGCCAAGAAAGCCAGGGGTAAGGCCAAGCCCAAGAAAAAGGGCCGGTCGTGAGCACGCGCAAGAAGCCCGACGACGAGGTCGCGTACCTAGAGAGCTACCGCGCCAAGGACTACCCACGTCCCTCGGTCGCGGTGGACCTGGTGATCTTCACCATCGCCGATGCCCAGCTGCGGGTGCTGTTGGTCAAGCGCAAGGAACACCCCTTCAAAGGCGGGTGGGCGTTACCAGGCGGCTTCGTGCGTGTGGGTGAGACCGCGGCGAGCCAGGGTGAAGACCTCGATTGCGCCGCGGCCCGCGAGCTCGAAGAAGAGACGGGGTTGTCAGCGGCGCGCGTGTACCTGGAGCAGCTGTACACATTTGGAAAAGCGGGCAGAGACCCGCGTATGCGCGTCATCTCGGTCGCGTATTTCGCGCTGGTGCGTCCCGACCTGGCGCCCTTGGTGCGAGCGGGCGGCGATGTTTCGCACGCGGCCTGGTTTCACGTCGAGGGCTTGAAGAAGTTGGAGCTGGCCTTTGACCACCGCGAGATTGTGCAGACCGCGCTCACCCGAATTCGCGGCAAGCTCGACTACAGCCCGCTGGCGTTCGATCTGGTGCCGATGACTTTCACCATACCCGAGCTGCGGCATGTGCATGCCATCGTCACCGGCTCTGCCCAGGACCCTGGCAACTTTCGCCGCCGCTTCAACCGCATGCTCGAAGAAGGGCTGATTGAGAAGGCGCCGGGTAAGCGCATCACCACTTCCAAGCCCGCCACCGTCTACCGGTTTCGGCGGTAGGTAAAGAGCGCATGTACGCGCTGCTCGTTGGCCGCTTTCACGCCGTGACTCGCACCCAGAGGGAATGGCTCGCGTCGCTGCGCGAGCTCGAGGTGGCACGCATTTTTTGCGTGCTTACCAGTGCGAACCACTGGGGTACGCGGCGAAATCCACTCGAGGTGGAAACGCGCGCGCAGTTGCTCAGGCCGGCGCTAGAAGAATCGGGCAAGCCGTTTGAGATCGTGCCTATCGTCGACATTCCGCAGACCGATAGATGGGTTGAGCACGTGCTCGATTCGGTGCGGGCGAAGACCGGTACGGCCCTGAATGCGCAGAACACGCAGGTATACACGGCGAACCGCGAGGTCGAATCGCTCTTTGGACAAGCGCAGTTCGGTACGGTGGCTCCGACGATGTTGGGGTTGACGCCGCACGAACTGGTGCAGCGTATTGTCGAAGGGCGCGAGTGGAAAAACGAAGCTTCACCCGAGACGGTGGCGCTCTACCAACGCGTGGGCATGGTCGAGAAGCTACGCGCGCTCTTCGGCCAGAAGCTCGTGAATGATGACGGAGAGCTGGGCCACTTGCGTGACTTCTCGAGCTACGGCGCCCAGATGGACGCGTCGCTCAAACAGAAGCTCGAAGATCTACTCCCCTGGGTGGTGCCGGGGCTGATTGTCGACAAGGGGTGCGGCACGGGGAAATTGCTGGTGGAGCTGTCGCGCATTTGGCCCCAGTCGGGCTTCGTGGGAGTCGACCTCTCGCGCGAGTTCTTGCGGCTGTGTGACGAGAACACGTATTTCAGCGAAGAGCTCGCGCTCATCGCGGGCAACATCATCGATCGCCAGCTTGAGCCGGGCACCGCGAGCACGGTGATTTTCTCGTCAGTCACGCACGAGATCTATTCGTACACCGGGTATTCGTTGAGCGAGCTCGATAGAGCGCTCGTGAACGCGGCCACTGAGCTCAAGAGCGGCGGGCGAATGCTGATGCGCGACGGGGTGAGCCCCGGCAATGCGCCGTGGCGAATGCGCTTCTTGAACGCGCAGACGCGAGCCCAGTTCGAAAAGTTCGCGGTGGAATTCAAGCACGGGCAGGGCGCGAAGCATGAATGGGTGGGCAGAGACGAAGTGCGCCTGTCCGCCCATCTCGCCAACGAGTTCGTGTGCAAGAAAGACTATTTGAAGAACTGGCACATCGAAGTGCATGAGGAATATGGCGCGCTCACGTTGGAAGGGTGGGGCGAGGCGCTGAAAAAGGCGGGGCTAAAGCCGCGCTTGCTCAAAGGCTACGTGAACGAATGGATAGCGAAGAATCGCTACCAGGGCACGGTGGAGCTCTTCGATGACGCCGGCAGCCCGCTCCCTTGGCCGGCGACCAATTGCGTGGTGGTGGGCGAGAAGGGGTAGCTAAGCTGCTGACTCCCATGGGTTGCGAGCGGCGGTCGCGATGCCTGGCGCAAATGCCGGGCCCCGGTTGTATGTTGGCCGCCATGCCGATCTTTAAAACGCCACGCGCCCCCACGAAGCCAGGGCTGAAGACCGAACCCAACGTTCGCACCACCGAAGCCGATACGAAATTACGGGCTGGCCACGTGGCCGCGACCACCGGCGGCGCCACCAAGACGGCCGTGCCGGCGTTGTTGGCGCAATGGAAGAAGAGCACGGTTGAGGCCACCGCCATTGCTTTGGCGAAGAAGGAGCTTCAGCCCGAGCTCGACGTGGCGCTCGCGAAGGCCGGCCGCAACCTCAATGAGCAAGAAGCCTGGGGGGTGGAGGCGGCGTTCTTCGACCGAAACGCGTCACGCGTGGACACCTTGACCAAGAAACACCTCGCTTCATTCGGGCAGACCCCCGCCGCGCAAGAGGCCATCGTCACCAAGGCCATGGACGACCTCAAGTCTGAGATCACGCAGTACCGCGACCCCTTCACGCCGGTTGCGCAAAACGACGCCAAGGCCCGTGCCCGTGAAATCGTGCTCTGGGAAAACGCTGACGCCATGGTGCTGGTGGACCTCTTCGTCGACCGCCCCAAGGCCCTGGTGGTTCCGAAGCAGAAGTTGATGTTTCCCACTGCCGCGACCACCAAGACGCTCGACGAGCTTGGCCGCATTGCCGCTCACGTCAGCGACGCGTTCATGGCTTCGGCAGGCGCGAAAAAGCCCGCTGGCATCTGGATAAATGCTCCGCAAGATGTGACCCTGAAGCAACTGCACGTGCACGTGGGGCCGAACCTGCCCGAATGGGCGAGCGTGATGAAAGCCCCTGGCATGGAAGGCTCACGCGCCATCGACCTCTTGCGAGACCCCACTGCCCGAGCCGCGATGGCCCCGGTGTTCAAGGGGCTCTCGGCAGCACTGGTGAAGACCTTGGGCCCGTCGAAATAACGCTGACGCCCTGAAGCTACGTTACAGCCGTGGCCCGCTGTAGGTGCGCTTGCCCATGCCGGCGTAGTTGATGCCCACGATATTGCCGGCGTACGAATAGGTGAGGTCGAGCGTCATCGTCGGCTCTTTGATGGTGCCCGTGCCGGTGGTCATTGTCGCAGTGACCGAGCCGAACGTGTAGCTGAAGGTGCAGGTCTGGCCCGCGGTGATGGACAACGTGCCCGGCTGCGTGCCCTTGGTGGCGTTGAGGCGGCAGGGGGTCACCGCCAGCGTGCCCAGCCCCATCGGCGTGGTGCTCGCCGTGTTGGGAGCAGTGTTGGTGTCGGTGCCCGAGGTAATCGTGAAGTCATAAGAACCCAGCGTGGTGTCGGGCGCGGCGCAGGCGATGAAACACAGTGCGAACGGGGGGGCGAAGCGGAACATGGTGACTCCTAGAAGCGGTACGACAACCCGACACCTTGCAGGTTGTGGCTCAAGAGCAGCTTGAAATCGATTTTCTGTTCGGCGGGCAAGTACCTGTCGATGATGCCGAAGTTGAAGGTATTCACCGCGCGAAACAGGTTGGTTTGCGCGAGCACGGTGAAGACGAGCCCGGCGATATCGAGACCGAGCGACACGCCGATAATGGCGAAATACAACGGGACCTGGTCCAAGAGGGCATTCCCTCCACGTATCGCCGCGCTGGTCATTATCCCCACGTCTACGAGCAGGAGCACCAGCGAAGCGGTGGTGAAGGCCAGGCCCAGCGTCTTTTGACTGCCGTGGAGTCGCGCCAGCTCTAGCGCTTCAGGCACCTCGCTGAAGTAGGCGTCGACATTGCCTCCGAGAAAGCCAATGTCCATCGACTTGCCGTTTTGATGCAGGCCGCCGCCGTTGATGGCCGACGCAGCACCCCAGTCGGCGCGCAGGTACATCAGCTTCGCTTTCAGCTCGAGGGCGAGATTGGCCGATTCTGGCGGTGGCAAGGGTTGAGCCTCGACGGCGAAGCCTGCGCACAGCACAGCCAAGAGCACTGCCTTCGAAGACGAAATCATTTGTCTCTCCACTACCCCTGCAACAGCTGTGGCTTGGTGGCCAAAATCGTGTCCAGCCACAGGTTCGATTGTTTCTCGAGAACGCTGTTGGCGCGCAGCCGAGAGTTCAAATGCGCGAAGTCCACGTGGTCTAACTTCTGGTCTTGGTTGAAGCACGAGAAGACGAAGGTCTCTTTGCCCGTCACCGGGTCCACATGGCGCTGCAGACACTGCGCGCAGATCTCTTTCATCATGCACTGCATCGGCGAGTTGATGGAGCCAATCGCCTCATGCCCGGGCTTCAAGTACTGCTTGAGCACGCCGTGCCGCGCTTCTTTCACCGCGCGCATCATGCGGTCGCTGCCGATGGCGATAATGCGGTCCACGGTCGAAATCGGCGCCACTGGCTTCAAGTCGAGCTTGCCCTCAGCGAAGGACACAATGGCCTGCACGATGTTGCCGCGGAACGAAGCGTCTTGCGGCCGGCGCGCTGAAATCATCTCGCCCGAATCGACCGACCAGACGACCTGGTCTGTGCCCGCTTCGACCTCGTCCATCTTGTAGCAGTCTTCTTTTTTTCGGTACCCGGCGAAGTAGATGACTTTGCAGCCCGCGGCCTTGAGCGCCTGACCGATGGAAAACAACACCGCGTTGCCCAAGCCGCCGCCCGCCAGCAACACCGTCTCGCCACCGGGAATCTCGGTGGGAGTTCCGGTGGGGCCCATCAACACCACCGGCTCGCCAGGCTTGAGCGCCGCGCACAGCCGAGACGAAGAACCCATTTCTAAGACGATGGTCGACATCAACCCCTTCTCGGTGTCGACCCAGGCTCCGGTGAGCGCCAAGCCTTCCATGGTGAGCCGCGTGCCTTCCACCACCGGTGCGCGCCGCTCGAAGTTCTGCAGCCGGTAGAACTGCCCGGGCTGAAACCGCGCCGCCGCGAAGGGAGCCTTCACCACCACTTCGACGATGGTGGGAGTGAGCCGGTTAATGGCTTCAACCGTGGCCAAGAACGCGTTGTCGAGCGACTGGAAGAAGGCTTCACGCTTGGCGTAGCGCTCAGGCGGTGCCGCCTCGGGTTGCGCTTTGAATTCTGGTCCGAATGCGCGCACCACCTCGCAGTGGCCGTCCTTCGCCGAGGCCATCGCCTTCACCACGTTGCCGGCGTAGGTGGGGTGGTTGTCTCCGTAGAAGGTGATGTAGCGACCGTCTTTTTCGTACGATGTGTAGAAGCCCGAGTCGCGGCCGATGTCTTTGTGAGGCACCGTCTCCATAAGCCTGGGAGGGGTGACTGAGGTGTCCAGCGTGTAGCCCTTGAAGAAGGAATTGTCCTTATCGAGCTTGAAGGTGCCGGGGAATTCGCGCTCGTAGGTGACGTTGGGCGAGGTGCCGGCCGCCACGCAGACGGTGCGCGCGGGAATTTCGTAGAACTGCCCCGCGCCTTTGAGCTTGCCGTCGACGATGGTCATGCGCTCGAACTTCATCGCAGCCACTGCACCGTTCTCGTCGGGCACGGCTTCAATGGGGCTCACATGCTCGATGAAGCGAATGCCTTCTTCGAGGGCCTTGGCCACTTCTTCATGGTTCAGCCGGTACGCCGGCGACTCGGTCATCGCCCGGCGGTAGCAAAGGCTGACGCCGCCCCAAGAGCGCACCAGCTTGATGAAATCGGGTAGCTCACCCGCGGCCTGCGCCCGCGCACGTTCGCTGCGTATCGCGCGGCCGTGTTCCACGAAGGTGAGGTAGGTGGCGCGCTCTTCTTCATCGAACTTGGCCAGAATCGTCGCTTCGCTCGAAGCGGTGAGCAACCGCTCATGCCGGCTCAACACTTTTTCCACCTGCACCGGGTAGTACGCGAGGAGCTCGGTGGCGGTGTCGACACCGGTCAACCCGCCGCCGATGACCACCGCCGGCAATTGCACCTGTAAATTAGCGAGGGAGTCTTTCTTGAACGCTCCCGTCAGCTGCAGAGCCATCAAGAAGTCCGACGCGGCACGAATGCCCCGAATCATGTTGTTCTTCATGCTGACCATGGTGGGTTTGCCCGCGCCGGCGGCGATGGCGATGTGGTCGAAACCCAGCTGCCAGGCGTCGTCGATGCTCACGGTGCCGCCGAAGCGAATGCCACCATAGATACGCAAGTTGTCTCGGCGCGAGAGCGTGAGGTGAATCAGGCTCAAGAACGTTTTGTCCCAGCGCACGGTGATGCCGTATTCAGACACGCCTCCGAAGCCCGCGAGCACGCGCTCATCGAGCTCGACCGCCAGCTCGTGCCAGTCGCGCACCGGCTGCATCGGGTGGCCGCCCTTGCCCGTCATCGTGTCGGGGAAAGGCTCGATTTTAAGTCCGTCGACGCCCACCACCGCGAAGCCTTCGTTCACCAGATAGTGCGCGAGCGTGTAACCGGCGGGGCCCAGGCCCACCACCATTACGTTCTTGCCATTGTAAGGCAGCGCGTAAGGGCGCTTGACGTTGATGGGGTTCCACCGCGTGAAGAGGCCGTAGATTTCGAAGCCGTACGGCAACTTGAGCACGTCGGTGAGCACCGAGGTCTCAATCTGGGGAATGTCCACCGGCTCTTGCTTCTGAAAGATGCAGGCCTTCATGCAGTCGTTGCAAATGCGGTGGCCGGTGCCTGGCACCATTGGGTTGTCGACAATCACCATCGCCAAGGCGCCGAGGGAGTCTCCCTTGCTCTTGAGCAGGTGCATCTCGGAAATGTGCTCTTCGAGCGGGCAGCCGGCCAGGTGAAGGCCCAAGGGGTTGGGCTTGTAGGTGTGCTCTTCGACCACGGGGTCTTTGGTCTTGAAGCCCTTGGAGCACGAGTCTTTCTCGCGCTCGTGGCAGATGACGCAGTACTCGACCTGGCCCATCACCCCTCGCGGGTCAGCGCGGCGGTCGGTGAGCTTGAAGCCANNAGGTGAGCTTGAAGCCATCGCGGCGGCGCAAATGTGCAGGAGGCCCTTCGTGCGCCTCGGGCATGTGGGGGTCGGGGTTGACGACTTCCACCAGCTTGTCGAACACCAACGGCTTGGGTTGCTGAATCGTGGGCCAGCCGTGAAAGGTGTGGGTGAAGAGAGCGCGCGCGTAGGTCCACCGGTCGGCGAGCGAGAGCAGCCCGCGCACGCCGATGAGGTCTTCACCCACCAACGTCGAGCCGAATGCTTCTTTGCCTTCGGGGGTGGCGAGCAGCGCGGTCTTGAGTGTTTGCCAGCGGGTGCGCAAATCGGGGCGGGGCTCTTTCAAGCTGCCGGTGAGCTCACGCTCGATGTTCATCAGCGTCAGCACTGATTCGGCCAATTGCCGCTCGGCGTCGCCGCCATCGGCGGGAAAGCCCAGGGCGAAGAGCAGCTTGATGCGCTGGTCAAGCAGCGGCAGCTCTTCTTTGCTCGGCCGGTCAGGCGCGCCCTTCTTGAAGACGCGGCGGGTGACGAACTCGCGTTTGAATTCGAAGAGCGACAGCTCACGGGTGAGCTTCTCGGCGAGCGCCTTTTTGTGTAACTCCACATTGAAGAGCTGCCCGACGAAGCGCGAGATGGCTTCCGCCACGGCGATGAGCAGCGCGGAAATTTTCGGCCCTGTCGGCAGCGGCCCCTGCGTCAGCCGGTACTCGTCGAATTGGGCAGCAAGCGTGCTGTCATCTTGGTTCAGTTTGAGTAGGAACGCGTCGTGCAGCCGTTTCAGCCCCTCGGGGGCGTACAAATCCTCAAAGCGAAAGCCGTCAATTCCGAGCGAGAGCATGGGTAGCGGTCAGGTAGCGCTCTTGGGGAGGTTAAGGCAAGGCCTTCGTGGCTTCGGGCCTCTCGGGTTGGCAATGCTTCTGGCCGTGGTTTTTCGCTGGCCGCCGCTGCTCAACGCCAACGGCATCAATTCAGACGCCGCGGTGCCCGGCCTGCAGGCGATGCACCTGCTGGGGGGCGAGTGGTCGTCGCATTTATGGGGAGCGGGTTACCAAGCCTCGATCGACCCGCTGGTCATCGCCGCGTTCTTCGCGGTGCTCGGCGTTTCAGCCCGAGTGATGGTGCTGGTGCCGCTGGTCTTTCTGCTTCTGCAAATCGCGATGACCTACGACATCGTGCGCCGGCGGGTGTCACCGTGGGCGGGGTTCATCGCGGTGAGCGTGCTGGTATTCTCGACGATGGCCATCAACATGCCCATGACCTACATCATGCGGCAGGTGATGGTGACCACGCTCATCGCTGGAGCGTGGTGTGCGGACCGCGCTCCTGCCAGTCGCCTGCCGCTGGCGTGGCTTTCGGCGAGCGCGGTGTTGACGGTGTTGGGCTTCATCAACGATCTCTTCGCGCTGGTGATGGTGCCACCGCTGGCGCTCTTCGCGGTGCTCTGTGCGTGGGAAGGAAAGGGTGGCCGCAAGCAGCGGGTGATGCGGCTGCTGGCGTGGGCGGTGCCTTTTTTGGCCCTCCTGGTGCTGGCCCTGGTGTTTCACCGCGGGGCTCCCAGCCAGTCGTTGATGGCGCGGCGGCTGGGTACCAATTGGAGCCTGCTGTGGGATCAGGTGTTGCCCTTCGCGTTCGGGTACCGCGTCTACCTGTCGAGTTCGCCGAACGCGTTTGCTCCGTGGGCGAGCCCGGAATGGGTGACGGTATTGCAGAAAATCGCGGCGGGGCTGGCGGGCGGGCTTTGGCTGCTCGGGGGAGCGGCGTTCTTCTGGCGAAAAGTGAGTTGGCCGGTGAAGCGCCTGGCGTTGCTCGGCACCGGGTGCGGCTTGGCAGCGCTGACCGCGTTTCTGTTTTCAACCCAGCCTTCCGACATG
>CXWL01005711.1_pt1 | contig 22551 bp, 21 predicted proteins | sample 590931 | NCBI WGS metagenome assembly CXWL01 (sample SAMEA3498368, study PRJEB10139) | groundwater metagenome | biome: water well; material: biofilm material | place: Germany | collected 2015-04-27 | reverse complement strand
GGGCATCACCAACACCGCAGGCTTAACCGATGCGACGCAACGCTTTGATGCGTGGGGCAACAAACTCAGCGCAACAGGCACAGCACCGAGATATGGCTACACGGGGCGTGAGCCGGATGAGACGGGGCTAACCTTTTATCGGGCGAGGTATTATGATCCGACAGTAGGCAGGTTTACGCAGCGGGATCCGATTGGGTTGAGGGGCGGGTTGAATCGGTATGGGTATGTCTGGGGAAACCCGACAAATTTTACTGACCCCGATGGGCGTTGCGGGTTGGTTTGCGTAATGAGCATTATAGGGGGAGGTGCAGCAGTTTATACAATGGGAAGTAAAATGTACGACGCGACTAACAACATGGCGAATAGACCAATGGGAAATAATATTCTGGACAATCCAGACATGGCTGCCGCCGCGCAACAAGGTCAAATCAATGGCTTGAACGATATGGGTAATGTCGGGGGAGCTGGAGCGGAACTCGTGCATAGAAACCCCATCAGTTCGGCTATAGACAAAATTCAATGGGTTGTAGATAAAATCAATTCGATTATTTCTGATACATCTGCTCCGAAGGATGGCAGTACGGTTACGGGCAGTGGTGGTTACACGGTTGGTGGTTTGCCAGGCAGGCTTGTTGTGCCAGCAGCTCCCTATGCTGGCAGCCAGCATTAGTGATTGTAATCCTATGCCAATACTTCAATCTGATTAAGCGCAAGAACATTTGTCCGTCAACAAATAAATGCAATAGCGAAAATGAAATCAAAATACTTTAACCATTTACTAATTCCCGTGTTGTTTTTACTCCTTGCGGGTATAGCTACTTTGTATTTTTATATGAAGCTTGAAGTGCTTATCCCCGTTGAACAAGGCCAGTTTACGAAATTGCAAGTTGCAATGCAGTCTGTAAATTGCAAAGCCATCAACAAGGAAGCATTGCTTTCAATTGCACATGGGAAAATTGATGGTATGCAAGACCTTGCGAACGTTCTTTTTTGGGTGGGTATTACTTTTATTTACATTAGCATAGTTAATTTTGCGGTGATTTATAAATACCTCAAACCTAAAAACCCATAAGCGGCGGCGCAACAGTGGGTGGACTTTATAACAAAATGTCTATCCCGACAGCTGTATATGCGGGTAGTCAAAATTGAATTTTTTCATCATTGCGCGAGGAATAGAATTCTCGGTTCAACCGTATAGTTATCAAGCCTTTGAGACCGCTATGTTCGCTGTGTATATTATGTTCATAAAGCTGCCCCTATTTGTGCGAATTATGAAGCTCATTCGACTATTTGATAGCGACCTAATTACTGTCGTGGTGAGAAGTTTTAGTTCTTGCCTGACTTTATTTCTAATAGCATTTATTCCCACGGCGTGCGCGATGGAAAAAGACATGATTCTGGAATTGAAAGACATCCAATTTTTTCAGGCACAACAAGCCAACTCCCCACCAGAAAAAATTAAGCTCTCTGGTTTAGTGTTCCATAGCTCACTTGCTATTAGGGAAATTACCACATCGGTACAAGTTGATTCATTGCAAGTTATCGTGCATTTAACTCCTGCAACTGCAAACCTTTCAGGAAACTTAGATTACACCATTACCGTTCCAGAGCTAGTTAACGCAGTAACTTTTGGAAATGAGAATGTCGTAATTTGGAATCGAAATACAGGCATCACGCATAGAAAATAATTTGTAAATTAAAATTACATGCGATGCTTTTTCATCACCCTCCGCTACCGCTATAGCCTGGACGCGAACGGCAAACCGCGCAAAGTCACCGACCCCAACGGCAACGCCACCACCTCACTCTATTACGACAGCACGGGAGACGGTCGCCTCAAAACCCTCACCGATGCAGGCAACCACCAGATCAGCCTGACCTACGATGCCAACGGCAACCCCACTGCCGTCACCGTCATCGGCAGCGACAACCTCACCGCGCGCACCACTAACACTTTTTACGACGAATTAGATCGCCCCACCCGCATCATCGGCCCGCAATACAGCGATGCCACCCTCGGACTGATCCGCCCCGTCACCAAATATAGTTACGACACCGCAGGCAACCGCAACCAAGTGCTGGCGGGCTACACCCCCGATGCCACCGGCAACAACACCGCCCTCGACATCCTCACCCTCCAGACCACCGTGGCATGGGACGACTTTGGACGCAAGACCCGCGAGACCGACCCGCTCAACCAAGCGTGGACATACAACTACGACAGCAACAACAACCTCATCAGCAGCGTTGATCCGCTGCTGCAAACCACCACCTTTAGCTGGGACTACGGACACCAACTCAACACCGTGCGTGACCAACTCGGCAACACCACCCGTTACACCCGCAACGCCTTGGGACAAATCACCGTCGCACTATCACCCAACGTCAACACCACCTATAACTACGACACCAGCCACCGCCGAACCGCCGTCACCGACAGCCGTGGCAACAAAACCCTCAACTACAGCTACAGCCCAGGCGGACTACTGAACTACCTGCAAGACAATGACGGCAACCGCACCGACTACCTGTACGACAGCATCGGACAACTCTCAGGCATCTGGGCCGCCAACTACGACTACGTCAGCTTTGCCTACGACGCAGGCGGCCGTCTTGTAGAAAAAATGTTCTCCAGCGGCGCAGACAGCCGCACTACCTACAACCCCGATAATAGCCTGGCGAGCATTACCAATAAACACGGCTTAACCACCATCAGCAGCCACGTGTATAGCTACGACGCACTGGGCAACCGCAGCAGCCAAACTGAAACTGTCGGTGCAACCCTCACCAACTACGCTTACGGTTACGACAACCTCAACCGTTTAACCCAAGTCCAGAACGGCACAGCCACCCAACAAGAAAACTACGCCTACGACCCGCTCGGCAACCGCAGCACAAAAAGCATCGGCGCAACCATCCCCACCATCACCGCTTATGTTTACGACAGTGCCAACCAACTCAAAGAAATTAGAAGCGGCAGCGCAACAGGCACACTGCTCGCCAGTCTCAGCTACGATACCGACGGCAACCTCAAGAGCCGCAGCGATAGCGGACTGACGCTCAACTACGATGCGCTCAACCGCCTTAACCAAGCCACACTCGGCGGACAAACCCAAAACTACAGCTATGACGACCAAGGACGACGCATCAGCAAAACAGTTGGCACAACCACCACAAACTTCCTCTACAACGACGCAGACATCCTCGCCGAATACCCCGCAACATGGGGCTTGCCCACTGCGCAATACACGCATGGGGCAAGGATAGACGACACCCTGATCCGTGCCACCGCCACCAGTGCACAGTATTTCCATGAAGACGGGCTGGGCAGCATCGTCGGCGTAACCAACGCAGCAGGCTTAACCGATGCGACACAACGCTTTGATGCGTGGGGCAACAAACTCACGGCAACCGGCACACCACCCAGATACGGTTACACGGGACGTGAGCCTGATGAGACCGGGCTAATCTTTTATCGGGCGCGGTATTATGATCCGACAGTGGGCAGGTTTACCCAAAGGGATCCGATTGGGCTGAGAGGGGGGTTGAATCGGTATGGGTATGTCGGGGGAAATCCGACAAATCTAACTGATCCGTTTGGTTTGTACTGGATATACAACCAGCAAACAGGTCAAGTGACTCACGTTGATTCAAATGGTAATAGCACGAATATTGGCAGTGGATATTCCGGTCACGGTCAAGGAGTAAATAACTCTGATATGCAAGGACAAAGAAATGTTGGTCCAATTCCACAGGGTAACTATACGATTGAAACTCAACAAAACAACACAACTGGAAGCGGTACTAACCTTCCAGCTTCCATGCGCCTGACACCTCAAGATGGAACGGATACATTAGGACGTGACGGTTTTTTAATTCATGGCGACAACAGTCGTGGTGACCAGAGTGCATCAGAAGGATGCGTCATTCTTAATAGGGATATTCGTAATCAAATTGGGACCAGCGGCGATAATGAGTTAAGAGTAGTGCCAGGTAGCGTAAATCAGAATGCCACACCGACATCATCTAATCCCACTGACCCTAATTCGAGTGGCAATTCAACAACAGCTAGTGGTGGATATACCGTAGGCGGGCTGCCAGGAAAAATTATATCTCCAGTAGCACCGTATGCTGGAAATCAAAAGTAGCTCAAGGATCATTTGATGAAAATAAACCCCAAAATCTGGCGTACATTAGTAGCACCTTTGCTAGCGACTTCAGTTTTTTTCGCTATGAATTTGCAATTAGCGCACTCGGCAGAGGGAAGAATCGCTCCTCCAAAATTACCGAGAATTGATGGGTTAGCCGATAAGCATGTCTCTCTACCATTAACAAAGATTGCATTGGGAAAACTGGACGTGATTTTTGAGCGGACAACACTGAGTGAAATTTTACGATCCGCTGGTGTAGGTAAAATTGAGCATAGGGGAGATGCTGGCGATAGCCAATACTGGGTATGCTACACAGTTACCGCAGGAAAAAAATCTCAGCGTATTTGGTTCATGTCGGGAGAAATGGGTGGTGACCAGCACACTATGGACAGCTTTCATGTCGAAGATAATGCCTCCCCAGCAAAATCGAACATCTGCCCTGAGTTACCTGCTGACATGACTCCAATAACCATTGGTAAATCCATTTGGCTTGGGTCAAACCAACGTCAGATCAAAGAGTGGCTTGGTGAACCGTCTCTAACAAAAAATGGCTGGTTGTTTTACTCCTACAGTGGCAAAGCTTCCTTGCCAGGTTTTGACGAAGCTATGGTAATCGGCGTACATACTATCAATGGAAAAGTAGTTTCATTATTCACCTCAAAGACAACGACTAATTGAGCGTGAATATCGAACTCAACTACGACAGCAACAACAACCTCACCACCAGCATCGACCCGCTGTTGCAAACCACCACCTTTACTTGGGACTACGGACACCAACTCAACACCGTACGCGACCAACTCGGCAACACCACCCGTTACACCCGCAATGCCTTGGGTCAAGTCAGCGTGGTGTTATCACCCAGCGTTAACACCACCACCAACTACGACACCAGCCATCGCCGAACCACCGTCATCGACTCACGCGGCAACAAAACCCTCAGCTATAGCTACAGCCCAGGTGGACTGCTGAACTATCTGCAAGACTCTGACGGCAACCGCACCGACTACCTGTACGACAGCATCGGACAACTGTCCGGCATCTGGGCAGCCAACTACGACTACGTCAGCTTTGCCTACGACGCAGGCGGCCGACTGATAGAAAAAATGTTCTCCAGCGGTGCAGACAGCCGCACCACCTACAACCCCGACAACAGCCTCGCCAGCCTCACCAACAAACACGGCTTAACCACCCTCAGCAGCCACGTGTACAGCTACGACGCACTGGGCAACCGCAGCACGCAAACTGAAACCGTCGGAGCAACTCTCACCAACTACACTTACGGTTACGATGCACTCAACCGCCTCACTGCCACCAGCCAAACAGGACAACCATCACAGAGCTACAGCTACGACGACCAAGGCAGACGCATCAGCAAAACAGTCGGCACAACTACCACCAACTTCCTTTACAACGATGCCGACATCTTGGCTGAATACGGCACAACCTGGGGCTTGCCTACGGCGCAATACACCCATGGTGCAAGGATAGACGACACCCTGATCCGAGCCACCGCCACTACCGCACAGTATTTCCATGAAGACGGCTTGGGCAGTGTGGTGGGCATAACGAACGCAGCAGGCGGAACAGATGCCACGCAACGTTAATCATGGCGTACTTCACCTTACTTCCTTTGCAAAGTACGCCGCCGCTTTTTTTAACAGATCTCGCTCCATTTTGACTTCAGCCAGTTCACGCTTAACCTTGGCCAACTCTAGCTCCATCTCCGTCAGAGGCCGCTGTGTCTTGCCAACCTCTCCTAACTTGCCCTCTCTCGCAGCCGTTACCCAGGCCGCTAAAGTCGATTTGGGCATCATGAGTTGTTTTGCCACGGCTTCTGCACTTAATCCTTCTTCTTGCACCCGCTTGACGGCTTGCTCTCTAAATTCTTTGCTATAAATTGCGTTAGGAATTCGTTGTTTCATGTGATACCTCCGTCTTAAGTTTATCAAAACGTTCGTGTCCACTTTTATCAACTTACCTCACGCCGCCATGTAGTACAAAAATCATAGACGCGTTATGATGTCCGCACATTACACAGAGGAGTCTAAGCCATGAACTTCACCGTCGAACAAATTGCCGAGGAGGCTCTTTTACTACCGAGTGAGGCCAGGGCATTATTGGCTGACCGCTTGGCTGAGAGCCTTGACCCTTTGGAGGATGGCTATATTCGCCAGCTTTGGGTTGCCGAGGCGCGCACTCGTCGTGACGAAGTTAGAAGTGGCGCGATTAAAACCATCTCTGGACACGAAGCTTTGGCACACGTGCGGAAATCCGTTGCACGATGAGATTTGAGTTTCACCCAGAAGCACTTGCCGAATATGAAGATGCTGCACGCTATTACGCTGAATGTCAGGATGGTTTAGAGCTTAGGTTTATTGCCGCAGTTGAACATGCTGTACAAAGAATTATCGAAACTCCTGAACGCTGGCTTGTGCTTGAAGACGATATTCATCGCTGCCTCACTCGCGTTTTCCCTTACGCGGTTTTGTACTCAATTGAACCTGATTACGTGCTGATTATTGCAGTCATGCACAGCCACCGCGAGCCAGGATATTGGCGTAAGCGGACGATTAAAGAGAATTAAATGGGCTCGTGGTTGCAATAGTTGTGTACGCATGCGCTGAATAAAAATCTCACCCAACACTTACGCAGAAAAATCAAACTCATCAAATAAACCTACGATTTTCTACCTTCCGTTCGGTCTAGCCGCAAAAATTAACTTCATCAATCTGTCATCTTCAATAGTTACTATTGAAAATTGAGTATTACTTGCGTCTCGCAAGGCATTACAAATTGGCAGGATTCGTTGATGAACATAATGGCAGCTAGTGAAATTAAAGCCCCGCTTACCGCTGATGCTTTGCGTAAAGCACACGCAGAAGCAAAACGTATCGGCTGCAATGTCACCCAAGTGATTGAGGAAAATCACGGTGTCAGTCCCGGTTTTGCTATTACCGAAATTGCGCGTCTGTTTCACTATCCAGTATTGGATATGTCCGCATTAAATGGCTATACACCCGCTTTTGAAATTATCCCATTCACTGAGGTGGCAAGCCGTGAGTGCATGGTGCTGCGCGACGGTAGCAGCAAGCTCGCGGTTATCTTTTGCGATCCGTTCAACACTGAAGGTCAGGAGTGGATTGAAACCCGCACGGGAATGGCAACTTGGTATTTGGTTCACTCTTCCGATTTCGCTGCGTATCTTGCGCGCTATGAGGCGGGCTTGCGTGCGATGGACAGTGTCGTGACTAACGTGAATAGTGTTGCGGGTGATAGTGGCAAGTTGGAAACGCTATCCCTCAAAGGCATTAGTGAAGATACTAGCCCTGTCGTAAAACTCGTTCACTCCACGCTCTACGACGCGCTCAAAGCGGGTGCGAGCGATATTCACTTTGAGTCTAACCCCAATGGCTTCCGTATCAAATATCGCATAGACGGCGTGTTAACTTCGGTGAATGAAGTGCAAGGCGTAGAAATGGCGGAGCAGGTGGTTTCGCGCATCAAGGTGATGTCCGAGTTGGATATTGGCGAGCGGCGTACCCCTCAAGATGGGCGATTCAAAGTAGGGATGCAAGGTCGTGATGTGGATTTCCGTGTCTCGGTTATGCCGAGCAGTTTTGGCGAAGATGCGGTACTCCGTATTTTGGATCGCCAAACGTTGTCTGACCAAATGAACGGATTGACACTCGACATACTGGGCTTCGACGCTGATAGCATTGCCAAGTTGCGGATGCTTGCCCGTGAGCCTTACGGCATGGTACTGGTGACAGGGCCAACGGGTAGTGGGAAGACCAGTACCTTGTATGCCGCAATCAGCGAAATAAATGATGGCGAGGAAAAAATTGTCACCATCGAAGATCCAGTCGAATATCAGTTGCCTGGCGTGTTGCAAATTCCGGTAAATGAAAAAAAAGGACTGACGTTTGCGCGTGGACTGCGTTCAATTTTGCGGCATGATCCGGACAAAATCATGGTGGGTGAAATCCGCGATCCCGAGACCGCGCAAATTGCGATTCAGTCTGCATTGACTGGACACTTGGTTTTCACCACCGTACACGCCAACAATGTGTTTGATGTGATTGGTCGATTCATGCACATGGGGGTTGATCCATACAGTTTCGTCGCCGCGCTCAATGGCATTTTGGCACAACGTTTGGTGCGTCTGACCTGCACGAGTTGTGCCGAGCCGCAGCAACCTTCTGCCGATACGTTGAAGTCATCAGGCATTACCCCTGAGCAGGCCAAGGAATATCGGTTTGTTTCCGGGCGCGGGTGTGGTCAGTGTCGAGGCACAGGATTCAAAGGAAGAAAAGCCATTGCCGAGATGCTGCATTTGAATGATGAAATCAGAGAACTCATCGTTGCAAAAGAACCTATTCGTCGCATCAAAGAAGCCGCACGCCGAAACGGTACGCGCTATTTGCGCGAGGCCGCACTTAATTTAGTACGCAGTGGTGAAACCACATTAAAGGAGATCAATCGTGTTACGTTTGTGGCGTGATCAGGTACGCATCGCGCTTTGCCCGGATCGGGTGATTACGCTGCACTACAAAGCGGGTTTACGACCGCGCATTATCTCCAAACAAATTCATAAATGTGTGGAGTCAGGATTAGGCTGGCAGGGTGTATTGCCAACCTTACAGGCTGCTTTGAGTAAAACTGATTGGCGCAATGCAGATGCCACTTTAATTATTTCCAATCACTTTGTGCGTTATCTGTTGCTGCCGTGGAGTGATGTGTCTCTGACAAATGAAGAGAAGGCTGCGCTGTTACAAGACCGCTTTCAGGAAGTTTATGGAGAGGTTAGTGCGACTTGGGATTTACGCCTGAACGCGGGTTCATTTGGTTCGCCCTCATTGGCAAGTGGCGTGGATAAAAATCTATTAGCTCAAGTTAAAACCATTTTTGATTCTTCTAAGTTGAGGCTTGATTCAATTCAGCCCTATTTGATGTCATCGGTAAATGACATTCGTCGAAATTTTAAGAAAGGTTCTGATTGGTTTGTGATGGTAGAGGAGGGGATGTTTTGCATCGCTTTGCTGTATGACGGTCAATGGAAAAGAATTCGCTCACGCCAAATTGAGCGTGATTGGTTGGAAGAAATTTTGGTCGCATTAGAGCGTGAGATATTGCTTGATGAATCGGATGGTCAAATTATCAAGGTGTGGGTCTATGCACCAGATAGCCGTTTATCCAAGCCGATTAAACGCGGCACGATGGTGATAGAACCTTTGCCACCCAGCCCGCGAGCCATGCTTTCCCCATTAGATAGGCACAACTATGCAATGGCAGTGGCAGGAATGTAATCATGCAAGCTGTAGATTTGGATTATCTGGTGGGCAAGCGTTCTGGCTGGTTAGGCTTGATGGTATTGGCTTTGGGACTCATTGGCTTACTGCTTGTGTATTCGCATTACCGTGAATTGGGCCAAAAGATTTCCGACCAGGAAACGCTGGCCGAAAAGCTGCGAGCGCAAGAAAAAAGCACCTACACGCTCCCTGCTACTGAGGTGCGTAGCGACGAGCAAACGGCCCGCGAAACCAAGCAAGTTAACGCGGCAATCCACCAGCTCTCTTTGCCGTGGAAGGATTTATTCGCCGCGATAGAAACGACCCGTACTCATGATGTTGCGGTGTTGGCTATCGAGCCGGAGGTGAATAAAGGGCTGGTCAATATCAGTGCCGAAGCAAAGAAATTGGACAGTATGCTGGACTACACTGCTCGTTTGCAAAAAGTTTCCTTGTTTCGAGAGGTCGTGATTCTGAATCATCAAGCACAGGAACAAACACCAGAAGTGCCCATACGATTTGTTGTACAAGCTGCTTGGGAGAAGCAGCAATGAAACGGCTGGAGTGGGAAGCCAGAAAATGGGCTGACTATTTCGGGGTACAGGGACTGGCCGGATTAGGATTGGTTGTGCTTGCGTTGCTCGCATTTCTCGGAGGAGTTTTGCCAGCTGAAGCCAAGTTGCTTCGTACTACGAATACAGCAGCGGATTTACAAAGTCGGCATGACATGGCGTTGGCTAATCCTGCGGCTTACGCATTGCCTGTGGAATCCGATTTAACCTCGTTTTATAAATCTCTTCCGTCCGAGCGTAATGCCACACAGCAGATGAGAAAAATTTATCAGATTGCAGATAAACAATCGCTCCGATTGTCGCAAGGAGAATATAAATTCACGCGTGAAAAAGATGCGCATATGGGTAGTTACCAAATTACTTTGCCCGTTAAAGGAAGCTACATTCAGATCAAAAAATTTATTGCCAAGACGATGAACGCCATGCCTACGCTCGCTCTGGATGGTGTGACCTTCAAACGAGAAACAATCGGCGGCACTGAGGTGGAAGCAAAGATTCAATTCACTCTATTTTTGGGTATTGCTTGATGGCACTCACCATAAAGCAACGGCAGTGGTTTTTGGGGCTGGCTCTCGCGCTGACCTTAACGGCTGTGGCTACCATGGAGAATCAAGATGAAGCGGATAGTGCAGTGGTGCAGCCGAATCATTTGAAGTCATATAGTCAGCAAAAAGGCAAATCCGCAGGTAATGCGCAAGTGGGTGAGTGGACATTGGCAAAATTAAATCGCCAACGCCTACCCGAAAACGAGCGGGATATGTTTGCAAGTAAGTCATGGTTTGTTCCGCCACCACCGCCCAAAGCCGCCGTACCCACCGCACCGCCATTGCCCTTCGTGTACATGGGGAAGCTTGCCGAGGAAGGGCAAAAGCAAATCATTTTGTTGAGCAAACAAAATCGGAGTTATCAGGTGAGGGAGGGTGATGTTCTCGATAACACCTATCACGTGGATGAGGTGCGACCTCCTGTGATGACCTTGACCTATCTACCGTTGAGCATCAAACAAACTATCCCAATTGGAGTATCAAATTGAATTCATACTTTAAGCGACTGCCGCTATTGTTGTTGATCACCATTCTTTTGTCAGGCTGTGCTCAGCCCGTTATTAGAGAGTTTGACGAAGGGAAAAAACTGTTGTCGGAAGGCAAGGTTGAGCAAGGACTGGCTCAGATTGATTCGGCAATAAAAAAATCACCAAACGATCCGGAATATCGTTCATTTCTTTTTCAGCAGCGTGAAGCATCTGTGAATCGGATACTTGCACAAGCGGATGTTGCTCGCAGCAATGGGCAATTCGATGAGGCGGTCACCAACTACCAGAGAGTGACCGCATTGGATGCAAACAACCCTCAAGCTATCGCTGGCATGGAAAATATCCAGGCTGATAAACGACACGCGGCACAGTCGGTAGAAGCGGAAGTGTTGTTTAACAAAGGAGACTATGAAGCTACGCAAGCCAAACTCCGTCCAATTCTTGCTGAGAGTCCAACCCAGCCTGCTGCAAAAGCGTTGCAAAAACGCCTGAACCAAGTCACGGAGACTGTCGCAATAACGCCCTCTGTACTCAAGTTGGCACTCAAAAAGCCCATTACATTGGAGTTCCAAGATGCGTCACTCAAATCGGTGTTCGAGGTAATTTCACGCGTTGCAGGGCTGAACTTTGTTTTTGATAAAGACATTAAACCAGAGTTAAGAACGACTATTTTCGTTAAGAACACTACGATAGAAGACGCAGTGAAGCTGTTGCTGGCGACCAACCAGTTGGGGCAGACAATGTTGAGTGAGAACACCATACTCATTTACCCCAACACCGCTGCAAAAAATCGTGACTATCAAGAATTGGTGGTGAAGAGCTTTTATCTGGCGAATGCCGATGTGAAAAAAACACTCGAAATGATCAAATCCATTCTGAAAACCAAGGATGTGTTTATCGATGAAAAGATGAATTTACTCGTCATGCGAGATACGCCCGATGTGGTACGCATGGCGGAGAAACTGATTGCGACTCAGGACATTCCCGAACCGGAAGTTGTGCTGGAAGTTGAGGTGCTGGAGGTGAGTAGAGACGCGGCTTCCAATCTGGGATTGCAGTTTCCCCAGCAAGTTAGTGCCAGCATTGGTAATGCGGGAAAACTTACACTGGATCAATGGAAAAACCGCAATTCGAGCTTGGTTTCTTTGAAAGTGACCGACCCTGCGCTTGCGCTGAATTTGAAAAAGCTGGACTCGGATACCACCTTGCTTGCCAATCCAAAGATACGCGTAAAAGACAGGCAGAAGGCCAAAATTCACATTGGCCAACGGCTACCTGTACTCACTACAGTTTCGACGGCAGGTGTGGGAAGTTCTGAAACCGTTAATTACATTGATGTCGGGCTTAAATTGGACGTTGAGCCTAACATCCGTTTGGATGAGGAAGTGGACATGAAGGTCGACCTGGAAGTGAGTAGCGTAATTCAAACCCTCACTTTGCCATCAGGCTCTCAGGTGTATTCATTGGGGACACGCAATACCTCGACGGCACTGAGGTTGAAAGATGGTGAAACACAAATTTTTGCCGGATTGATCCAGAACAACGAAACCACATCAGCAAATAAGATTCCAGTCTTAGGTGATATGCCATTCTTGGGACGGATATTTTCAAACGAGAGCCGTGACAAAACCAAAACGGAGTTGGTGTTGCTGGTCACTCCGCGCATAGTGCGCAACGTTACCCGACCAGATGCGAAATACAGCGAATTTACTTCAGGTACTGAAAGTGCGATAGGTAGCACGTCCAGGTTGGTATCCACCACCGCAATTGTGCAAGCAAGCGATGCTCCTCCAATAGGCGCGAAACAAACTTTAGATACAAAGCTTGATAATGGCGGGGCAGGAACAACTCCGTGATTACTCATCAACATGTTAGCCATTCGTGTCGTGCGTATGGTTTTACGCTGATCGAATTGTTGGTTACGGTTGCGATTGTTGCCACACTGGCTAGTGTTGCAGTACCGATGACCGAACTGGTTGTGCAACGTAACAAAGAACAAGAATTAAGAATTGCACTACGAGAAATCCGCGAAGCGATTGATGCCTATAAGAAAGCTGCGGATGGCGGACGTGTCGCCAAATCAATTGGTCAGTCCGGTTATCCGCAATCATTGGAAGAGCTAGCCAGTGGTGTGGAGGCAAAAGACGATCCAAAAAAGGCGAAGATTTATTTCTTGCGCAGAATACCGCGTGACCCTTTGGCACAGAGTACAGATATGCCACCAGAAAAAACATGGGGTAAACGTAGTTATGAGAGTCGGCCAGACTCACCGCATGAGGGCAGTGATGTATTCGACATTTACACGCTATCAACCGCCACGGGGATAAACGGCATTCCATACAGGGAGTGGTAATGATCAAGCATAGAGGCTTTACGCTCATTGAGTTGCTGGTTGTCATGGCAATTATTGCAACTCTCTTGAGCATGACCGTGCCGCGCTATTTTCATAGTGTCGATAAATCCAAAGAAGTCGCGCTGCATGGTGATTTAAGCGTCATGCGTGATGCCATCGATAAGTACTTCAGCGATCACGCAAAATATCCGGATAACTTGGACGAGTTGGTCGAGAAGAAGTATCTGCGCAGCATACCTGTAGATCCCATGACAGATAGCAATCAAACGTGGACATCTACTCCACCAGAAGGTCATCTGGAAGGTCGAGTTCGCGATGTTAAAAGTGGTGCAAAGGGGGTGGCTAGGGATGGATCGAATTTTTCGGAATGGTGATTTATTTGTTGTTTTGACACCAATGTTGAATCTCCTGTAGGTCAAGACAGCAGGGATTGTGGAGAGCAAAATATTCCAGAAAACATCAAATGGCTAGTCAATACGCCGCAAATCGACTGGCATTATGATAATGATGCAAGGTAAATTGCTAAAGTACATGTCTTGTGATGTCCCCTACTTTCCGTGTCAAGAAGTTGAAATCCGATCCATTTCCCGTAGGCGGGATGATTAGAAAAATCTGCCTTGATGAAGCTTATGTTGGCTTTGTGCAACACCAAATTGTTTTGCCAGTCGGATAGTTTATGCTCACCCGTTTGAGATGACCGAACAATAAGCCGAATTTGTTCATCAGGGTAACCTAGTGTCCGAATAAATTTAAGAAACTGTTTGGCTTCCTTGAGTTCTTTCAGGCTCTTAAAAACCACATCTCCCTGTTTGTTGTTGTAGTGCGATAAATATATCTCGATGCCTTTCTCAAAAAGCACAGGATTAGCATCCGCCAATTTGATTAGGCGTTGTTCAATGTCTGTAAAAAACTGTACATCCCCCAAGATTCTTGGCCGCACAGGACAGGTAATTTTGTTGGGTGATTTGGGCTTGAGTCCGATTTTTTCTTGATGGAGTTCTGCGAGTGTAACGATAGGTTGTACACGATTAATTGATAACCCCATATGGTCGGCTATCTCAGTTTCAGGTATGTTTTGTGCGGCCAGATGAAGAACACTCCACACGGTTTTTAGTTCAATTCGCACTGCTGCTTGAGGAGTGGTCGGGACGGTTGAAGATCGAATAGCGTAATGAACTAGATACCTTGAGTTATCTTTGCGCACGGCAGCCATTAACAAACATACATCTTTGGCAAGATATGCATAGGTGCTCGCTTGGGATAAGGATGAGGCTGCAACAACTGCACCTTTATCAACAGACGATATAAAATCTCTAACAGTATCTGCCCACACCACCAGATCACTGCAATGCAAATAGTGCTCCATCGAAATATTCGGCCCGCTGTGTCCCAACAGCCTGGCGACGGCAAAGGCATAACCCCGTACAGGATGGATGCCACTTCCCAGCAACAAAACTCGCAGCCGTTTACCCTGCCCTAAATTTTGATAGGTATGTGGGAGATGTGCGAATACCTCCCGTAGATACGGATGATCCGGTGCACGTAATTTTAGGTAAGTCCATGTGCCAAACGAATGCCTCAAATGATGCAAATGCGGGGTCTTTTCCTGAGTGATTTCACGGAGGCAGGCATGGAGCAGATCGGTAGTTGTTTCAACAGAAATAAGTTCTCGCCCCAGTTCGGGGAGTGCAAAAACGTAGGGTGAAAAAGGCGTGCTGCTTTCCTGTTGAATGCGCCTCGCCAAAAACTTGCGCAAAAAGCACATTTCTTCCAAGCTCAAAAAAGGACGAAGGGGAATGCTGCGTCTTGAGTTGTGTGTTTTCAAGCGTCTTTCAGCATGCGGCCTAATTAGCAGCACAGGGCTGCCGTTCATGTGGAAGTCGATGAGCAATAATTTGGCGGCTTCACTGCGCCTCAGACCCAGCCTGAAGATCAGTATCAGCATAAGTAGCGCGACATCGACCCTATCCTGATTGATGGTAAGCACTTTGCTTTTTAACAAGGCTTTGGTGGATTCGTATTCATCAAAGGTGATGATTCTGGCCTCGACAGGCGCAAGCACGGCTTCGTCCCCTAACAAATCACGGGTTTCTTTCAGGCGTAGTTGCTTATTATTTTTTGAAAGAAAATACTGGAATTCACGCAGCCCCTTTGAGAGTAAAGATTTGTCGTACTTTCTTTCATTACCAATCAGCAAGAATTGGTAAACGGTCACCAAATCATCCAAGTTCCACCGGCTGGGGTTTTCTTCGCCAATCAGCGCAATCATTAATGAAGTGACCAGTGAAAATTGCCGAAAAATGGTTGATTCAGCCAGCTTTGTCCCTGATGATGAACTGCCGTTCAACAGGTGATTGAGCCAGCCCAGATAAGTGGCAGCCGCATCATCACTATGCTGAACGAGCAATGCGGATGCCACACGCTTGATTTCATCAGTCTGGACAGTGGCGATTGCCTGACTGATTTTCCGATACCAATCGATGCCAGCGACAGAGTCTTCAATGAAATTATCGGCATCATTGGCGTTGTCATCGGATGGTTGCTCATCGGCAAAGACTCTCATTGTTCCGACCGAGTTATTTTGCTGGGTAGCAGGTTCAATACATTGATTGATGCGTAACCAGGTCTTGTGCGTCAGCGAATGCGACAGAATATGTTGGCGCATAAATTTAATGTCGATTCTTGTTGCCCTGCTCTCCCAATAGATGCTTGCTCCATCAATCAAAGCGGATAGAGTGGTCGGGCAAGCTGCCTTTGAGCAACCATTTTTGTTCAAAAATTTATAGATGGCTTTCGTCAACGAAGGATTGTCGATATTTGTCGGACTGTCAGGGAGCAAAGCTGATGCTAGTAATAACTCCGTGAACGGATCGACGAACCATCGCTGTAGTTGAGCATCTGGGGTACCAAGATAGGGCAAACTGAAATCTACGAAAGCCAGTGAACCAGCGACTTCGATGGGTTGGTGCAGGTTGTTGATTAGCATCCTGACCTTTTTCTGGTCGAGCAGGCAGCCAAGCAGAATACTGCTCAGCGCGATGGATACGGTAGCATCTTCTGTATTCTGCTTGTGGTATTCGGCTTTGATGCCCTTGAACAAAGCCTCTCGCCATTGTGTTACGACGGCGATTTTGGCTACTCGGTGTGGGCTGAAGGGGCTGGCTTCAGGTGAAGGAATAACGGGGAGATAAGTGGTTGCGAGTTCGTAGCCGTGCGATCTGAACCACTTGATGGCGATATATACGATACGAAGCCAGGCAACAACCGTGTTGCGCGTTTGATTGAATATGGATAGTTCAACTGCTGTTTCGCCGCCAATGGGTTTCTTGACAAGCATTTCCAGAATAACTTTCTCCAGCGCACGTGCATCTTCTTCATTGGTGGAGCGGCTATCAGATCGTCCGGTTAGAACCTTTGCCAGCTTCAGATCACTTTTTTCGAGAATGGCTGTCAAGCCAGAAGCATGTTCGGTCAGATTGGGCGCAAGGGCCGCTGTTGCTTCACTCCAAAGGTTAAGTTTGTCTGAATCAGACATTATCTTTTCACCAGCGCGCTTTTTTTCAACTGAATTCCCGTGTCACTAATCAGGGAGTCAAGTGCATCGAATAGTGTACTCTGCCACTTCAAATAATCCATTGTTGAAAATGAAAAGAACGGGCTTTCACCCTGATTCGCGTGTCCCAGGAAAGCATCAACGACTTGACCCGAACACTTTCTCGCAATCAATTCAGTACGCAAAAAACCACGATGAAAATTACCGGGAAGCGGGATGTCCAGCTCCTCCATTTTGTCTTCACACCAAGTGCGTGTGACGGGGTGAGGCTTGCCGTGATCGTCAAGTATGAACAGATGTTGTATCGCCCGGCTTTTCACATCGTTAAACAGAGAAAGAATGCCCAGATCACACTTGATCGAGTTGACGTGATGTCGGTATTCATGAAGCTGTAGCGATAGTAACTCCGGCAAACACACCAGCCTCGCCTTATCAGCCAGATGAGCATTTTCTTTGTCGCTTAGTCCGACATGTTTTACGAAGTCGTTATTCGCAATGGCAGTGGCGATTGTGTCAGGATTGTTGACGGCTCGAATGCTGGTAGACAGTGATTGCATTAACCAGACGTGGAGTGTGAGCCAATTGTGATATTCAATGACTCCTGTCCTGTCGTAGTGTGAAGGCGAATTGGCAAGCCTGGAAGACAGTGTTGAAATTAATTTTCTGACCGAGTCCATCGATGCCACAAAGCGTGCGCCGTGATAGGCAGGTAATGCTGCAACAATATCGGGTATGGAATTGACGGACTCACCGAGGTCTTTTAACAGTCTGAACGCTGCACGGATATATGCACTAGTGACTTGCTGATCGGATAGATTGGTGTAATGCAGTCGTGGCTCATTTCGGTAGTGAATCTGTGCTGAAGTGATCCATTCGATAGCGACATCGCCGCTTTGCTGATATATACGGGTTCGCAATGCATTGCGAATTTTTGTATGTGTGATGCGCTGTTCGGAGTATGTCAGTCCTATTGTTTCTTGATTTACATCTGGTTTTCCATTGGGATTTATTTTCTCAATCGTTTGATCAAGCAATGCTTGAGTGCCTGCCTGTGCATTATTTCTTTCTGGAGAAAAGACGCGCTTTAACTTTCTGCCAGAGTGGCCGAGATAAGACATCACCTCGTTTCCCAAAACGCCCATATCGGGCAGAGCAAGGTGATCCGATTTGATTCGGCCAAATCGCGCTAGTTTCTCTGGCATATCAGTGCGGTATTGGGGTTCCAATGATGGCAGTTGCCACCAGGCAGATTTTTCGTTGTGGGGTGGGTGGAATACCAGCCCTTCTATGTCGGTGTCACCATCGTGCGAGATGTGTAATGTGCGCACGGTTTCTAAATCTTGCCCTAACAACAGCATGATCTTCACCATCAAAGCGCACTGCACGGAGTCAGTCTGTGTTGGTGTCACCTTCTCAAGAGCCAGATAGCCTGAAATCGTTTTGTTTAATACCTCCCACAACTGATGCAGTTCGGTTGTCGTCATTACTTCATAATCCCAACTGAATTTTTGTGCCGCCATACGCTTGGCCATTTCTGCTTGTCTGGCGCGCATCATGGCTCCGCCGAATTCATCGGGGTTATACAGCTTGATGGTCGGAGTGCGATCCTCTTCAGGTGCCAAACCAGACTGTTCGGCTTCTTTGCAATCAGAATCATCCGCGTTGTCACTGATCTGAACGAGGTGTGCCGGATCATAAGCAATATCTTCATCTTCTTCTTTGGGGGGCTGCTTGATCCAAACGCCTGGCACAAAGTGGATATATCCCGTTAGCGTGCGTGAATTCCCCTTGGCGGATGATCGACGTTTGCGCCGCGACTTTTTGAATTGACCCGAGAGATGTGCATCAACCGAGGAAAAATAATGTTGCAGATAATTTAGCAGCAGCTTGGCTTCTTTCCTATCTTTCTTAGCTTTATTTCTATCTGGGCTGTTGGAAAAATTGGCGGGTACGCTAACGGTTAGCAATGCTTTACTGAAATCCTCTGGGGCTGAATCAGCATGCAGTGTGACAACCAAATCTGAATAATTGGTTCTGTTGAGCTCGCGTACTGCTCGACTGACAGAGTAGGAGGCTATCGGTGTCTGGGGCCATTCCTCTATCCCTGTGTAACACAACATTTTTTTGATTTGATCGGGGACACATCGGCAATTGAGATACGCAATTAAAAGCTGAGCCTGGAGGCACAGGTATTGGTATGCCGCCGCATTTTTTTCGGGTTGAGAGGTGTAGCTAGAAACGCTAGTGTGGCGGTTAAATAAACATGAGCAGACGCTATGCCGAGTAAAGCCGCGAAAATTACGGTTTAACGGGTGGTGCGCTGCCGTAACTTTTTTTGTCGTATCAGCGATAGGGTCATCGTAATCAAATTGCTTGAGAGATGGGTGTCGGGCGAAACAAGTTTTGTTGGCTATTACCCACTGACACAAATCTTTCCAGTTGGGTATCTGGGCTCCCCAACTTGGATTGGCTGCCAGTGCTTTTTCGACTGGCGGTGTATTCAATATAATCGCCAGATTCTCAAATATCCGGTAATGCGCCTTTAACTGTGGATGTGCGTTAATCAGAATCAACAACAGCCTTAAGCTTTTGTAGTTTTGCTTATCTCTTCGAGCAAGACTTAATAGTGCGTAGTAAGCTTTGCTTTTGGCGAGAGAGGGGAGCTGGTTGGGTTCGGTAATTTTTGTTGAAAATGCTTCTTCAGCTATGGCAGATTGATCGGAGTCGGTACTCACGTTTTTTATGGATTACATTATTTTCGCGAACTCAGAGCGAAGCTTGGTGACGACTTCCTGCAAGGAGATGATTGCCAAATCGTTCTTGCGCAGGAACGCGACCCAGATGGATTGTCGGCTAACATCGGTAGCGAATTCGTCCATCAGTCCTGTGGGCAATATTTTAGGAACTTCCATACCTCGCCTAGTGAATGTGGCACTGATTGCCTGTGCCAAGGTTGCATCGTTCAGATTCTCTCTGCTGAAAATAATGTACAAGTCGAAGTAATCCTTCAGTCGGCTGTTGGCCATGCCAAGCAGTGCAATCGCATGGAATTTTTCAGCGACAACTGTGTAGATGGGGTAGGTGCGAAGCTTGGGAGTCGGCAAGTCATCGATCAAGGTTGGATAGTCGGCTTGGATCGGACCAGGGGTGACGGCATCGCCAAATCCGATGTCCACCTGCGTCTTGCACCGCGCACCATCCAATAAGGCACCAATCAATACACGCACGCCGGCATAACCGGCTTCCTTGCGTATCTCTTCGACCGTGACTGAGCCAGGATCGAATACGATTCCGTCCGATACCGCTATGCTGGCGATCTCGCGGAATGCGTTCCGGATCGAATCCAGATCACTTGCGCCAAATCCCAGAAAGTCTGCATCCCGGGTGGCTCGATGCGGCATGTCGTACCAGAGCGTGAACAGCAATGCACCTTTCAGCACATAGAATTCGGAATGAGCCGACTGACTGATGCGATATAACAATCGCTCCAACGCAAAGCGCACCAATATTTGATTGAAATCCACGCAATCAGACTTGGCCTTATTGAGTAGTCTTGCGCGTATTGATGCGCCAATATTGGTTGTCATGTAAGTGCCTCGATGTAGGGGCGTATTGCCTTTGTTACTCTTGCGATCTTTGCAAAATGCCAGAGATCATCAATGGACACCTTCTTTTGCGCCAGTGCTGCACGAAGTGCTTCTAGTGCGATATCCAGGCCGACCGTATTGCGATGCTTGAAACAATCAGCAATCGTTCTGGCCACGCTATATACCCTGAACGCGTGTTGATTACGGTAATGAATTTCAATGCCCTCTTTGATATGTTTAGGGGAACATAGAATCATTTTGACGGGAGGGAAGTCTATCTTTGGGGCATGGCTGCCTTGTGGTAGGGTAATCCATACCCGTTTTGGCAGTTGGGTGGTCAGCTCATGAAATTGCAGCGCAGTCAGCAGGCAAAACACAGCATGTGGAACTTTAGTCGCAACAATTTCCATACCCGCGTTTTCTGAGAGGGGTTGGTCTGTTAGTTGATATATGCCTCGACTTGTTTTTTCAAGATGACCGGCGTGTACCATTCGGGTTAGATAGGCGCGCGGGATACCAAAAGCATTTAGATCAATTGATCTGATAATGCCTTTTTGTTGGGCAAGTGCTAGCACTTGGTTGGTAAGCGAGGTTTTGTGCATACGGTCAGTATGATACATAAATACTGTATAATCAACATTACAAAGCTATTATGTATCTTTTTTGTGTTCGCGCTTTTGGCCATAAGAGCGGGGATCGAACTGCATGGCCTTGCCAAAATCCATATTTTGCAAGTCGGGAAATTTAGCTTCAAGTTTGGAAAATGCTTTGTCGAGTATGCGGGCATCGCCATTTCTGAGCCGAAAGATCGCAGATGGCAAAAATAATTCTGCGGCAAGCAGAGCCATTTTCTTTAACCCAGATAGTTTTGTTGGGAATACAACAACTGGAATCATCATTTTCTCATGGTCAGGCATGGATTGGGCTAGTTTGTACTGGCGGAAACCGCCAATGCATTGATACTTGGCAGCGCGTTTGCGAACGGCAATAGGGTGGCTGTGCAGTAGAGCAATTAAAATCGACGATGGCCAGTCGGTTATGCGAATACTGGGCGGGAGGTTGAGGTTGAGTTCATCAAGCAATTCCTGAAAATCAGGATCAATCCCAATTATGGCTGAGAGCGCAAGATACTCAATCTTGCATTCAAAAAAAGGCGGCAACATTTTTGTCATACGTCTCCAACTAAAAAGTAGGGCGACCAGTAGTCATTTTGACACAAAATGTATCCGTAATGTGTAAGTTAATAATTCCAACAATAATTACCATTAAATTGGATAAATGGAAATTATTCGGGAAGTATTATAGTGGTTAAAATAACAATAACATAATGTATATTATCAATTAATGTTTATTTTAGGCAGATGATGTATATTGCCATTGATAGGGTGCGATAGCTTCGGAAACCAATACTCTATCCAGATGAGCTACGGGCGCGTGCGGGGGAAACTACGAAATACAGAAAAACTGCAAGGTGTGGCAGCGGGTATTCTACATTATCACGGCAAAATAACCGCAATTTGAAAGTACATCCAATCAGATCTCACACTCCAGTTCGTGCTTAACTTCCTAAGGCACTAGTATATTGAGGGAAGGAGCATGCAAATTTGCAGCTCCTTTTCATTTCTGCTTTGTCAACAAACTGTCAACGGCTTCACGTTGTGGTTTTCTGATGCTTTCAAATCACATCCAGCTTGAAGCGGAAGGTGTTTTTTAACCGAGTTGCTGCCCATGCTCACGCGTCGCATGAAACTGCACCTTGGGCCAACGCTCCTGCGCAAGGCGCAAATTCACACCCGTGTCGGCAAGGTAAGCGAAGTTGCCATCCACGTCTTTTGCCAAGCGACTTTGATTGGCTTTGACGAATTCGTTGAGGTGGTTATTGTCGGCGCAGGTGACCCAACGCGCGGTGTGTATGCTGGCACGCTCAAAAACTGCATCTACGCCATATTCGGCTTTGAGGCGATGTTCGACGACTTCAAATTGCAACTGTCCGACCGCGCCTATGAGCAAG
>CXWL01011171.1_pt1 | contig 22554 bp, 26 predicted proteins | sample 590931 | NCBI WGS metagenome assembly CXWL01 (sample SAMEA3498368, study PRJEB10139) | groundwater metagenome | biome: water well; material: biofilm material | place: Germany | collected 2015-04-27 | reverse complement strand
GGCCTGAACCGCTCGCCGCCTGCTTATGCAGGCGGCGAGCGGTTATCAATGAATTTATATGGCGCGACGCGGAGCGTCGCGGCCTGTTCAAGGGCGCTGCCGCTGGCAGCTAATATCTATAAAATGTTTCTATTAGAGACGTTCTGAAATCCAGTTATCTAGGGCGCTTCCTGCATTTTTCATTAATTCTTCAAATATGGCCTGTTCCGGCACTCCGTTCTTCCACTCAAAATCGAAAATCAAAAGCCTGTCATCTTCGTTTCCGGTGTCTGCGTCATACCAGAACAGGCCTTTTATATTTTCAAGCTCTGGTTTACCGGAAAGCCAGCTTGCTTTAAAAGCTGGCTTTCCGGTGTGTGCAATTGTCTCCGGCGTAATTTCCCATTGCTCTAAATTCATGTTTTGACCTTAAGCTGGTTCTGGTTGAGCGCTATTCATAGTGTGCTCATTTGCGGCTTTTACTTCAAGCTCCGGATTGGGTTGCAAGCTATGCAATAACTCAGCGGCTCTTTGCGCGTGTGCGGCTGCCGTAAAAATTGCTTTCTTATCTTCTTTCAACACCTTAAGCCAGCTTTGAATATAAGCAGCATGGTCTTCGCGTACTTCTGGCGTAATATCAAGATCAGCGGCCAGAAATGCGGCTCCAAGTTCTGCAACAAGCTCTTCCATCGCATAACCTTCATCACCCCAACGCTTACGGCCAAAATCACGCTCCAGGCGGGCAGGGTGGCGCGTCCAGTGGGTTGTTTCATGGGCAAGTGTCGCATAATACCCTTCACGACTCTCAAACGCTTCAAATGGCGGCATTTGGATATGATCGGAAGCTACCGAATAATAAGCCTTGTTCCCGCCGTGCTTGATCTCTGCCCCTGTACCGGCAAAGAATTCTTCAATGGTGGCAATACGCTCTTCCGGTGTGGTATCTGGCGCTTTGGCCAGTGCGTAATACTGATCTGGCAGGCCTTCGATTTGATCGACATTAAACACGGTATAACCTTTCATAAAAGGAATATCGCGTTCCACTTCCTCGCCTGTGCCCGTATCCAGCTCTGTTTTTTTAAAGGTGTTTGCGTAAACTGACAATGACCCGTGTTCGCCCTTTTTGACATTACCGCCTAATTCTTTGGCTTGTTTAAATGTCATCCAGATAGGCGCAGAAAATCCCTTTTCCGTTGCATCCATCCAAAGATTTAAAATATTAATCCCTGAATAGGGCTGGCCATTATAACGCAATGGTCTTGTAATTTTTCCGGCGGCATGTTCGGCGCTCCATGGCTTCATCCAGGGTCTAACGCCTTGCTCAAGATCAGCAATGATTTTTTCTGTAATTCTGCTGTAAACGTCCTTTTTATCTACCATTTTAAAACCTCCTTCATCTGCTTTTAGTGGTCTAGGGTTGCTGCATGCAACCTTGACCCGCTGGCGAAGCGTGGGGGTAGCAACTGCAAGGGCAGAGGAAAAAAGTTTTGTTGCGCGAGGAATGACCGAATAGGGCAGGGGAAAAGTTTTTTTATCTGGGCGCAGCCTTCACCCTTGCGGGCGCGAGGGGCAAAGCCCCTTAGTTCTTTTGATTTTTATGTTTTTAGTTGTAGTTTGTGGGCGATATAACACGTTGCACTATGTGCGCGTCAGCACACATTTATTCATTTAATTACTGGCATGAAGTCTTGTAGTTACACACCTACCCTGTGCCAGATACTTATATCAAAAAGGAATAAATTCACATTTCAAGTAATAATTGTAGTAGTATTACTACTTTATACTACTAATTAATCAGGTGATCTATGGAACGCAAAGCGAAGGTAACGCAAGACGCTGTAAATGCTGTATGTGATAGGCTCATGGAGCAGGGCAAAAACGTGACTGTAAACGCCATCATTGCAATGACGGGAGGCTCTTTTTCTACCGTAGGCGCAATGGTCAAGAACTGGAAGGCGGAACAGGCTGCAAAGACCGCACCAGTAATTGAAATACCCGAAACGGTCAAAAATGCCATGCAAAAAGCTACCACCGTTATTTGGGAAGCTGCATCCGATCTGGCAATCTCTGAAATTGAGCGTATCCGGAAGGAAGCAGGGGAGAACTTGGACAAAGCCAGAACCGAACTATCAGAATATGCAGCAGAAATTGCGCGCTTAGAAAAAGAACTGGAGCAAAGTCAAAAAATTACTACGGAAACCGAAAAACGCCTTTCGGCTGCTATGTCCCGGATTTCAGAGCTGACCACCCAGAATACCGCACTTGAAACGCGCCTTTCAGATCGAGATAACGAACTGGAACGCTTGCGGGCTGATTACAAGAAATTACAGGGCGAGCTTGTTACAATAGCTAAGTCCAAATCAGAATAACCATTCCTCACAAAGACTGCGCGGGGAGATTCAGACCTTTACTTCTGCGATATTGACACTCAATACAAATCCTTAACGGGGGTTTTATTCCGGATTCTGTGTCAATCCTACAAGGGACAGTAACCATGAAAAATTTTCTAAAATTTGATTTTGTAACTTTGGCATCGGTAATAATTTCCTGCATTGTTCTGTTATCACCAGCCGCCATCTATGCACAAGACTCCGATGATAAAGATATTCATTATTTACAACGCATACTTACTCTGAAAGGCATGTATACCGGGCCAATCGATGGAATAGCCGGGCCTGAAACGAATAATGCTATCCGGTTATACAAAAAACAAATAGGCTGGCATGTTACCAATCAGATCAGCGACCTACTGATAGAAAGATTGCGGGAAGAAGAAAAATCAATATCGCCAAATACTAACCATAAACCGGATCAATCAAATAGCCTTGGCAATGAGGAAAAATTAGCAGCTCTCGCTCAGGAATTAAAGAAAACGAAAAAAGATTTAAAGAATACTAATGAGAGACTACAAAAAATTACCGACGATCTTTCCAACTACTTTATAACAACTTTCTATCAATTAATTGGTTCACTTCTCGCCATCTTTAGTGTTGCTGTAACAATATCTATTGTTGTGATTTCATATTATTTACGGAAACTACAAAAGAGCATAATAAAACTCGTTAAGAAAACCCACGAGGAAGAGCGTATATATTCCAGGTATTCCATATCTGCTGGAGTTTTAGCTACTGTTAGTGGACATTGCATTAATCTATACAAGGACATTGATATTAGTGACAAAAAACGATGGCCACTTTACGACAGCTACCTACAAATAGGTAGAAGCATGTCATATCATAGTTATAAAAATGCAGAAGAACTTGAAAAAACAGTAGCTAAGTTGAGCAAAGAAGAAGAAGAGAAGAAGAAAGAAATAATTAACTGGTCTAAAAATAATGTATTGTTCTATATCACAACACCGTTTCTCAATAAGAAAGATGTTACCAACAAAGAAACAATTAGAAAAATTTACGACGAATTAAAAGAAGTTTACAAAATTTCTAATGAAGATACTAATAATAATCTATGGTGGGAATTTAAAGAAACACTTCTCTGGGCTGAATACAATATGGGATATGATGAGACATCAAATATCGAAAAAAAGATCCAATCCCTTGTTGATGATCGTAACATTCCTTTTGAATGGAGAGAAAAAGCTTATGAAAGATACGCAAAACATGATCCAAGACCAGAATGCAATAAAAAAGTTACTCTTTCAAAGCCCCGTTCCTAATCAAGGATAAATCGGGCCAGGGCCATTTGTTATCGGAAGGATAATAGCTATATCCGTTACTTTTCCCACACCAGCATTTGCATTGTTAAACGTATTTTTCATGATGAATATCCCAATAATTGGTTACTTACTGTACCTTATAGATATGAATAACAAATTCTTTATCAATAGTCAACCCCCTGTGATACACACAATTTTTCACTTCGTACCAGAATCCGGCCACTTGCCTTTTTTACTTGGGCGTAAAATTCGTCCGGCTAAAAGGCTGCGGCTCCAGGAACATTTGGTCATAGGATTCAGCAGCACAATCATAGCCACCTGAACTCACATAACCATCCAGGGGATTACCCGTTTTATCGCCGATAATTACCTGTTGCCCATTTTCATCGCAGGGCGTGAAATAAAGATAAGTAGCTTTAACATGCATAATGCCGTGTTGTTCAAAGAACTGTCGATCCTGATAAAGCCTCTGATATAAATCATCTACGGTCATGGGGCCGCCATATTTACCTTTCATCTTTATATCCTCAGCTTCTATAGTTTTTCATAAACACTTACATTCTACGATTGTATAAAAGAGAAATTAACACCGGGTTAATTAATCCCGCTCCCGTCCGTGCCCTTTGCCACGGCTGCGTTCATCACGCTCTCGTCGTTTTTTTCTACGACCCTCGGCTTGTTTTCTAAATTCTTCACTGAGTGTTTGACTAGGCTGCTGACCTGTCCTGGTCTTTTCGTCTGCACGGTTCTGATCTTGACTTTGCCCGGCATACGCTTGCTTTAGAGTTTGCTGTTCCTGTTTATGCAGGCGGTCAAGCTGGTCTAATTCTGCTTTATAGAGCTGGTTTTCTTCGTTGCTGATTTTTTGATGCTGCTCTGCATTTTCCCTGGCTAAGGTCTTCCGCTCGTTCTTATGCCTGGCCATAAGCTGTTTGTATATAATGGTATGGCCCAAAATGGCGCTGATAACACCGGCCAGAAAACCACGCTCCTTATCAGCATCACGTGTCTTGAGCCAGTGTTTAAAGCGAGCATAAACAGTTTCCTTTGTTTCCTGTAATTTTTGTTCTTCTTCTCGCTGCCGCTGATAAAGTTCAGCCCATTTGGACTGGCTGTGGTCACAAACCTGCTGCCAGCGAAACGCTATACGGGCTTCTTTTTCCATATAAAGGGCAAGCTTTTGGTCTTTTATATCAGGAGAAATGGCGTCTTGCTCTATTTCCCGGTGATCCTGAGCTTGTTTCTGCTGCGCTTTACGGGATTGCTTGGCCTCTTTATAGTTCTGGTTTTTCCTGTATTTTACGAACTGTCCCAGGCGGCGCTTTTCATTATTGTCAACACGCTGCGGACAGCGGATTTGCCCTTCTTTTTTCTCGTAAGCTTCCGCCCATTTAGACAGTTTGAGCTGATCGTTTGAGTGCGTGTTGACAATACCGGTTTCAGGATGAATCCGGTTTACGATGACATGAATGTGCGGATGGTTTGTATCATTATGCGCAATAAACAACGCTTCATGGTGTTGCAGGCCTAAGACCTTCAAGGTCTCACGGGCGGCATCAATCATTTCTTCTTTTGGAGGGTCTTGACCTATATCCCAGGAAAGACTGTAAGAATAAACGGAAGCAGAGACTTTTCGACCGGTTTTAACCTGCCCGCTTTGTGCTTTCAGATCGTCCTGGTGCATTGCGGTATAGGCCATCATCTTGATGGCCATGTCCGGATTATTGGTAGCCAGGTTTTCGGTGTGGGTAAATGCAATACGGTTGCCCGTAGAAGCATTTTTATCGTGAAGATAATACTGTCCCGCCCCTTTAAAACTGGTGCCTTTACTAGCTATCTTTGGCGCTACCATATCCGGATATTTCTTTGATCAGGAACGCCTCGATTTCAGCACAAAGACGATCCAGCTCCGGAGGGATTTCTCCTTCTGTATTGGCGATACGTGTTAGCTGGTTCAGGTTTACGCCGATACGACGGAGTTGATCAAAAACGGCAGGATCAAGGGATTGGCTCTGGCGAATGATAACCTGGCCATGCAAGGCTTGCTGGCGGACATATTCAGACGCACTGCCAAGACCAGCATCGCGAGCATGTTGCTCAATGAGCATACGTTCTGGAACGCTGAAACGAATAGACATGGGAGCTGATTTTCGCTCGGCTGGTTGTTTCTTCGGTCTGGCCATGATCGCGCCCTGTTTTTATTACCGATGGGTTTTCCAAAAGGGAGAGCGAAATCTCCTTTTTGGTCTTGGGTTCCAAGGGGCAGCGATGCGCCCTTTGGTCGTGTCCCCCGACGACACCGGGGGAAGGGTTTGGGATGTTGTCCCAAGGCGGCAGAATAAGCCGCTGGCGATGGGGTTCCAAGGGGAGAGTGCAATTCTCCCCTGGCAAGATAGCTGGCCTGACAGCTAGTTTTTGTCATACAAAAACATATCTTGCTATCATTCTTAGCCTGCGTCTCAGTATATAGAAATCTCGCTTATATGCACAGCAAAATGAACACGCTCGTATTAAGCAGGCTCAGCCGGATCGAAGATAAGAAAAGCAAAAGCTTGATGCAGCACGGAACCAAATAACCAAAGCAACAATGTAGTTTGCTTTTTCCGCGCCCTCGCTGACTTTGTGTTTTAAAGCCATTAACCCTGCGAACAGACAATATGGCAAATTGGCAACAAAAGTTCAGGTTAGCGTAAGATTACATCTGATAAAAATGAGGGATGGAATTGGCAATGAACGATATCTTCAAACATATAAAGCGGGGAGTCCCTGGTATGACGGCACAGCAAATGGCTGCCCCTGCCTCTGAATTTGCCAGACCCGAAAAGATCACGGAAAATCCGCACCTGCAATTCACATCTGACAAACTTTTTCTGGGTGTTATTAACGCGAATATAAAACTGGATGAAAACGACGAAAGATATGCCCAGGGCGGTATTGAAATCGGCATCAAAGATGATCGTCATGTAATAACCATCGCAGGCAGCCGTGCAGGAAAAGGACGCTCTGCAATCATCCCCAATATGTTGCGTTATAAGGGTTCAGTCCTGGCAATTGATCCAAAAGGAGAGCTTGCACTGGCCACGGCAAAACAACGGGCGAAAACCCAAAAAATATGCGTCATTGACCCGTTTAATACAACCAGGGGAAAACTCCCCCAGGAATTCTATAGTGGATTTAACCCCTTGAAGAACATGACCCCGGCCTCGATGATCGAAGATGCGGCGCTCATTACTGACGCCCTTGTTATTCAATCAGGAACTGACCCGCATTGGGATGATAGCGCAAAGACATTGATTGAGGGCGTAATTCTTGAAGTCGTAACTGCCAAGCGATTTGCTGCCCGAAAAAACCTGGTTACTGTGTGCAACCTGATCGCACAGGGAGATATTGAGGCAGCAAAAGAACTGTCCGGCGACAAAGAGGAAGAAGATGAATGGAGCGGCATGGAAGCGCTTGAGGAGTTTATGAAACAAAGTAAGGAGAATGCAGTAAAACGTGCCGCAGCGGATTTTTTTGAAAGGCCGGAACGAGAAAGAGGTTCTGTGCTATCAACAGCAAGAAGACATTTAAAAGCATTTCATTTCCCGGAAATTGAAACTTCATTGCAAGGCAAAAGCTTTGACCTGGTTGATCTAAAAAAAGAGGCCATGAGCGTTTATCTATGTTTACCTGGCCGCCATATTGGAACGTGCGGCAGGTGGCTGCGGTTATTTATAAATCTGGCCTTGCAAGCCATGGAAAGAACGCCTGGTACACCATCCTCTGGATGTCCGGTATTATTTGTCCTGGATGAATTTGCAGCCCTTGGCCACATGCGAGAGATTGAGGACGCGGCAGGACAAATTGCAGGATTTGGCGTAAAGCTATGGCCAATTTTGCAGGATTTGGGGCAACTCAAAGCGCTTTATAAGGATAGATGGGAAACCTTCATGGGCAATGCGGGAGTCCTCCAGTTTTTTGGTAATAACGATCTGACCACACTTGAATGGGTTTCAAGGCGGCTTGGATCAACCACAATAGAGCAGCTCTCAAAATCTGATGTCACACCAGGGGCACGAAATGCAGCAGCAACAGGAGAAAGCTATGCCCCGCGAACAACTCCGGTCATGGAACCTGATGAGGTATCTCTGGTTTTTGGCCGTTCTGATCCGCAGCTACGGCAATTGATCATACGAGCCGGGGCCAGACCGATGATTTTACAAAGAGCCTATTACGATAAACATGATGCCTTCCGGACACTGCGAACATAATGGATAAAGGACGAATAATCAGCTCAACGGCAGACTTTCCTAGTGTGCATGTTTATGAGCGCGATGAACCAAGCGGTAAAATATACACCATTGCCTTTAGCAATCTGGAATCTATGACAGGTTGGGAGCGACTTTTTGTCTTATTTGCACTATTAGGAACCTTTTTTGGATTGACCCTTATCGGTATGAACTACCATCCAGGATTAGGTTTAATCATTCTTTTCTGCGGCTTGCCTGCAATGGGAATCTGGGCGAAAGAATCCGGCCCCCTCAGAAGGGAGAAAAAAAGAGACATTGAGCTGGATTATGGCCGCAATGAATTTCGTGTTTTTGTTAACGGCAGCCTGGAATTAGAACGCCCGTTATCACAACTAAAGCATTTAACGGTGGACAGGCATCCAGAGACAGATTTTGAACGGAATAACCGGCAGCAAAAAGGAGAAAAAGGCGCAGGAACATTTGAAAAAACCCATTGCCTTTTTGGCTGGTTTGGCAAAGGCGGGGCAGAACAGGTTATTTTAGTCAACCGCCTGGAATGGCCGTGCCATAACTCACTTCGTGAAGTCCGTGAAGCAATAGAGTGGGTAAGAACTGATGTTGTCAGGACATCGGCCAAAGATGAAAACAACGATGATGGCGCTTGGGACTGATAAATAAAAGAGCTGGAATAACGATATCCGCATGTTGGGGTGGGCAAAAATAGCTATATCGGAAGAGGCCATTTCTTGACGAATACTCGGTTTTTTCGCTATTATTGGCTCTAATCATGGACACAAGGAAGGCTCCCGTGGTACAAAAAGTAATAGTCGTACGTGAAGGGAAAAAAAGCATGGCTCAGGAACAGAGAAGCGCATTTAGGAAACAGGTCGAAGAAGCTATTGACCTCAAACTTGAGGAGAAAGTTGTTCCCAGATTCGACATGATTGATAGCCGCTTTGACAAGACTGAGAGTGATCTAAAAGAAATCAAAGATACTCTGAAATTGCTCGTTCCCAAACCCTAACTCCACCGCTCTCTGATCCGTCGAATCTCTATGGCTCCACCTGATGCAGATGGCCATGAGCAGATTAATCTCGATAATGTTGCCAATCTCACCATCAAAGATGGCCAACTTTACTGGAAAAAAGAAAAGCTAAAAACCGAAACACGGCAGAGGCTGGTTCTCTCAATTCCGCAGAAGATAGGCACTGTAATTTTTTCCATCTCCGTTTCCCTTGCGGCAATTCTGACGCCTATTGGCCAGTACATTGCCGACATGGAAAAGATATGCCCCAATACAAGCTATTCCGCTCCCTTCTGTGAAAACTGGAAAGCGCGCCATGATGCAGAGGAGCTGAAAGCAAAAAATCCCGCTGAAAAACTTGGCACCGCCAGCCCCGATATGAAGGCTATTTCAGAAGCACCCTTTGCGACATCTCTTCCTACTGCTCCGTGATTTACACTCCCATTGCATATTCTTAGATTGTTAAACTTGTCTTAAAAAACCGATGGCGTCATTGATGGTTTTTTGAGAACTAGGCGTAATTCATGCTGTTTTTCTCTATTTTTTAGCCCTCTACCCTCGCTCCTTAAATGCCACTTTTAGCACTCATGCACGTTTAAACCGCAAGCGGATGCTCCTCCTCTGCGTTACGGCCTGAGAAGGTGCGTTTTAGTGCTCTGAATACTTCCTGTGGCGGTCAGAAAGGCCCGGACAGGTCGGGTTCTGAAAAAAGGAGCAGAGAAAATGCACTCACTGAAACCCGTATTTAACAATGAATCATCAAATAGTCTGGCTTCTAGCTTATTTTGGTTAATGCTCTTGACCGTTTTAATCGACAATGATCGGCAACGCAAAATTGAAGAACGCAAGCAGAAAGCACGCTGCATACAGGAGATACAAGCGCAATCTAAAATTAAGAAAATCCAACCGGCGTTTCGGCCTTAATATCGTTTTCTTTGTTTCATCATTTTGCTTTATAGATCAGCTTGTAGGAAGCCCCTCCCCCACACTATTTTTCCCCTTATATTCTGTTCTGTAGTGCACTGAAAATTTTTTCGGCCAATAAACCATCTAAAAACAGTTTTAGGGGCTTCAGCGGGCTTCTGTGTCGTTTATCTGCCCATCCAAGATCATAGTTTGCTTTATTTTATCTCGATACTGTCCATTCGCCCCTTTTGGAGAGCATTTTGCTGATCCTGTCCTATGCACATAAAAAAATTTCCCCTGTTCTTTTGCCAGAAGCGCGTTTTTTGCGATGTTTGTTTATTCGAATTTGCCAAGGATGGCCAATCATAATTGCTTAACCCTGTTTTATTTTTTGCTGAACGCTTTTGATTTTTAGATTTTTGTTTTTGCTAGTTATTGGAAAACCATGCTTTATTATTGGGTGATATTTTGGTGGGTGAATTGACCATAGGCCAAGAGGGATAAGTCCCTAAAAAAAATTGTGAGCGTAAGCGATCTTGATAGACAGGTATCTTTAAAATCATAGGAATTGTGTTATCCACATTTCCACAGCCATGATCAAGTTAAGACTAATATATATAATATGATTAAAAGAAGAAAAGAATAGGGATTCTCAGATAGAAATAAAATCTATCAAAATCAAATGATTACAGATTTATTTTTGATCTAAGTGCGGGTTATCCTGCCTACTCTGACCTTATGCGCGGGTTATCCTGCCTACTTTTTGTCTTAAGCGCGAGTTATCCTGCCTACATGCGCGGGTTATGCTGCCTACTTTTTGCCTTATGTGCGGGTTATCCTGCCTACTTAATAGGTATTAAAAGTCTTTTTGAATGATCAAAATACAGGGGGTTTTACTAAGCGCGGGTTATGCTGCCTACTTAACGCGGGTTATCCTGCCTACATGCGCGGGTTATGCTGCCTACTAAGCGCGGGTTATCCTGCCTACCTTAGCTTTACTTATCCACAAGAAGCATGCCTGAATTAAGGGCTTGTCTTTCTGCATCGGTGGCGCGTTTGTTCGCGGCCTTTTGTTCTTTGATAAAATCAGGCGCAGCCTTAACAGTATATTTTACTTCTACTATCGTGCGTCCTTCTTTACGTTCATCTACTTCACAGCTAAGAATTACGCCCTTTTCCTGTAATTCTTCAAAGGCCGACGCCACCTTAATTCTGTTGTCTCTTTCTCTTTCTTGCTGCAATAAGCCACTTGCCTGTTTTATATCTGAATACATAAAAGAATATTCAGTCATGTAACTGGCCTGGATGAAACGATTAATAAGCTTTTTATATAGATAGCGTGTCAATTGTTCCTTGAAATCCATAAAGCGCAAATAATTGTATTGTCGATATTGCAAGGTATTAAGCGCATGGGAAAGAAAAACAGGAAGCTGAGCAACATGTAATGCATCCGTATCTTCTAAATATTTTTCACGATCAACTCTACAGTAGTTTTGCAAAATTGCCCCTGTATAGACTTCCTTCTTCCCTTCCCATACTGTCAAAATACATTTGCTCATAATCTCTAAGCTGAGTTTTATCTCTTCATAAGTGCGCCCGCAGTTCATACGGTAAAGCTCGCGTCTGATCATGCTATAGCTAAACTTCACCCAGCTTTCTAAATTTTGCGGATCATGTATTCCATATTGTTGGTCTGTGAATATCTTTTTTAGAACTTCCTCTATTGTTTCTTCCGCCTTCGTGGGGAAAAAAGCCTTATAGTTTCCGTCTTCTTGTTTTATCAAAGCAGGCTGTATTTCCGATTTACAAGGTAATACACGCCCTTCCATATTTTTAACGGTGTAATCCCATTCGTAAGGCTTTGCCAGCCCGTCAATTGTTCTTAGTTTGGTTATTTGCTTAGGCGTCAGAAAATATTTCGGGATGCTCTCCCAATATTCCACTGTGTTTGAAACTTCACTTTTATCGTTGGCTACAAATTGGGAGAACAGATCAAATTGAACGCTTTTTATTGGTTCTTTTGGTGGTTTCTTCTCTGGATTTTTTCGTTCTGTCATTTCATAAGCTCCCGAAAAAAAGAAAGTACAAATACGTTTTATGTCATAAAGTTACATGACATTAATATTAAGATATTATAATGCTGCAATATCTTAATATTATAGATTTATAGTTTTCTCGCCACTAGAAAGCTCTGCAACTGAAGGCAAGCCACGTTGCTCTAGAAGAAGATCAAGCGCTTCTATAAATAATGTTTGAAAACTTGTTTTCTTGTGCCGTTCTGAGAATACCAAAACATGCAAGGCCTCATGTAAAAGCGGGTCAACATAAATCGGTATTGATTGTTTCTTTTTAACCGTTGCTGTACTTGCCCTGCTTGCTGTCGGTTTTAATTGCACAGGCGGAGCAACGTCAATGATTTCGTTTTCTTCTTTCTCTTCGAAAACTGCGCCAAGTCCTAACGATGCTTTTCTTTTAGCCATGCCCTACCCCACTGCTCTCGTTAATTGCGTATTTTCCAAGCGGCTCTCTTTGCTATGTATCCAGTCGAAAATGGCTTTTATCTCCCCTGCCCCTTTATCATTAGCGTCGTACTCGCAAACGCTAAGATTCTCTGCATAAGCACGCTTGTAGCATTTACGCTCCATCGTTGGTGTATTGCAGACAAGACCAATAGTTGAAAGGCTATTTTTTGCTTCTTGTAAATCGTCACCACTTGAAGGACAACGAGTAATGATGAAGGCAAAGGGAGTTTTGGTATTCTTGATAATATCTACCGTTGGCAACGCACTGCGGCAATCATCAAGAGAGGGTTGACATGGAATGATAGCAAAAGTCGCTCTCTCAATTGCTTCTATGTGTTTCAGACCTTCCCTTCCCGCTGTGTCGATAATAACCAGTTCAAAGCCTTGTTGTTCCGCGGAATTCAAGTTATCTATGAGCTGGTTATACAGGCACTTAATTAGCAAAGGTGTTTCAGCGTCCCGCGCTTCCCACCATTTTGTGGCCGATTGCTGTGGATCAAGGTCGATTAAAAGTGTCTTTAAACCAGCTCTGCTTCCTTCTACGGCAAGATTTGTTGCGAGCACGGTTTTACCTGCCCCGCCCTTCTGGTTAGTAATCGTCCAAATCTTCATCATGAACTCCTTAATATTCCATTATTTAGATAACACGATATCACACTATTCCAATAGTTCAATATCATATTATCATAATACCATATTATTCTAATATTTTAATATTACGCTATTTAGATAGTTAAATATCTCGATCTTCTGATAGTCTGATATCAAGATACTATGTTATCTTAATAGCAATAATAGATATTTACCTTTGACGTACATCGTCAATATGGCGCATTTGTTTTAAATGGCCGGATGGATTTGCTGATAGAAATGCGGGGGATGAGATTAAAGCTTTATCAACTGCGGCAGCTATCGCACAAAATAAAAAAGGGAATAGGGCAGGGTATGCAATCAGCCTAATTCAAAAAGAAGAAAATCCTTTTGGTGTGGAGTGGCAGGGATTATTGGATTGACCATCTAGTGTACATTTACCAATCTATAGAACGTACTGCGTGAAATCTGCATCTGTTTGCAAATTTCTTTCACATCTAATCCTTTATCTTCATGCAAAGTTTTGGCCATTTTTACACGGGGATTATTAGGGTCTAATGGCTTGCGGCCACCTGTTTTTCCTCTGGCTCTGGCAGCTTCAAGCCCTGCGCGTGTGCGCTCCTGAATAAGCCGCCGCTCAAACTGGGCAAGGGATGAGAAAATATTGAATACCAGCTCACCACTTGCTGTGGTGGTATCAATAGCGCCGTCACAGATAGAACGAAACCCAATACCACGCTGTCGCAATTCCTCAACGAGGCTTACCAAATGAGGCATGGAACGACCAAGCCGATCCAGTCTCCAGACGAGGAGGGTATCTCCTTTTTTTAATTGGGATAGGCAGGCATCAAGGCCAACGCGCTGCGATGTTGCACCAGAAATTTTATCGGTAAAGATATTCTTTTCATTACAGCCTTCGTTTTCTAAGGCATCAAGTTGCAAGGCCAAGTCTTGATCGCCTGTACTGACTCGCGCATAACCGTAGAGTGCACCTGTTTCTTCTTTGCTTAATAAGGACAATACACACTCTCCATCATGGGGAAATGTTTTACATTACATGTGGCAAGGATAAGGTTTTTGCATTCAGCAGAAGAAGCAAGTAGCGCGTCAACAATTCCAACACCGTGGCTTTTCCCATACTGCCGCCGATATAGGCCGCCTTTAATGGCGGCTTCATCATTTAAAGGGATCACAGGAAAATGCTGCACCAGATTATCAAGCAAGGTGCGTTCCTTGCCTTCTCGAACACCTGCATATAATTCAGCAACGGTGAGGGCTGATAGGAAAGGAGGGGTCTCCAGTCCTTCCAAAAACTGCGCAGCCTTTTCATTGCCACGGAAAAAATCAATTAAGATGCAGGTATCTATAAGGTAATGTGCCATTCCTAACGATCAAACTCCTCGCGAATGGCTTGCATACGCTGCTCAGCGTTTTCATCATCCGACCACATGCCTTTCATGTCATGCAAGGCTTGCTTCCACTGGCCTTGCAAGGCGTTTTTTTCTGACAGCAGTAAATCAACCGCCTCACGAATAAGCTCGCTTTGGCGTGTTCCAGAGGTGAGGGCAAGGGACTTGAGAGCTTGCTCTTGTTCCTTGGATAGATAGACCTGTGTGCGTACCATAGAATCTTGTTTCATATACATTACTGTATATGTTTTAAATGGATAATACAAGCCTTATTTGATAATTGTCTTATTTATTAGCGCATTCAATGAGTTTAAGGGACATTGATTTATGAGACAACAAAACGGAACAGTTTTGTGGGTGTTTTGAGGAATAAAAAGGGTAGGGCGGTAGTGTCCCGTTAAACGACCGTTTTACGGGACATCTAAAATTGAAAATTGCCGCCTAGGGCAATGCCTTGGGCGGCAACTTCCGGCAGCTAATACTCGCTCGGTAAAAGAATGATACTGTTGGTGAAATAAAAGCGGATTTCGGGAAGCGGAAAGTCGGTATATTCGATCTGCTTGGTGAACACCACGCGGTCGTTACCATCATCACAGGTGAGAGTGGCGGTCTGGTCGGTATTGACGGCCAAGCGCCAAACTTGGAATTCCACGGCGGCAACTGCTGGCTCGGCCTGGCCGAAAGCGATTTCATCAATCAGCCAGTAGGCTCCGCCATGCTCGGCGACGAATTGCGCGCCTTCGGTATAAAGGACATTCCGCGCTAGGCCGTGACGATACCATTGTTCGCTGCCAGTGAAGTGTGCCAGGTCGGCTTTGGTAAGGGTTTTCTGATTCATTTTTTCTGCTCCTTTTTGCGTAACCCCCACTGCGGGGGCGACGGTTCAAAGGGCTGAAGCCAATAGGCTGACAATCATGCCCCTTACACGGGAGCGAAGCGAATGGAGCGGGCGGGGGTTGAATGACAGACGGCTTCGGCCATAAACGTGCCAATGCCCCGCCGTGTGGTTACGCTTGGGGCAGGGAGGTGCTGAAACCCTGAGGCCGGTCTGGTGCGTTTTCCCGACTTTACTTATTTCGGTCGATTTTGTGCCAACTATCTTGGTTCCGACGATGCAAGAAGTTTGGCGCACTCAGTAATCACATATTCAGGAACGCTTTCAAATTTGTGAGGGTTCAACTGCATCACATACTCATTCTCAATATGGTAGGATTCATTAATGAATTTCGTAATGACATCATCGTCATGCTGCCCTCTCACAATACGAAATAGCTGGATTTTTTCGTATCCAACATCCGTTGCATGGAACTTTTCTTTCATGAGCACGCTGTCTTTGACTTGATTAACTATGGCATCATAGTCAAAATCAGCTATGTGCTTTCTGATTTCTTCTTCAGCGCCTGACTTTTCCTCTGATGTCATGTCTCTGTTTTCAGTATTTGACTGTATTGTTGGAATATCCCTCTTGTGAAAGAGGCTTGCTAGTAGGTTATATTCTGTTCCCACTTCATCAAGAAGCTCGTAGTGCCGACGCAAATAGATGGCTTTCACGATTGAATCTGTGAGCCTGGAAATATTCTCTCTGCATATTTTAGCAAATGTCTGAATATCATCCCGATGGATGGGAACTTCCTTTACCTGTCCTGTTATAGAGGTGAGGAATGTGGCCGATGGGACAGCTCCCTGAAAAACACTGCTTGTGCTTTTGATAACGTCGATAGCTGGCTCAATATCGTGCGTCAGCATAATGGTCGTCCGATTCCTAAGGCTTGCTTTTCCTCTGAAAAGCTCATTAAGAATCGCAAATTTCTTATTCTTATCAAACGATGATATTGGATCGTCCAGAACAACCATATCTGGGTTCTCGCTTAGCACCTGATGCATAAATAGAACCAAAGAGAAAGCATTCTTCTCTCCATAGCTAAGATGCTTGGACGCTGATTCAATGTGTTCCGTAAGGTCATTATGGACGAGCTTCATTTTATATGAATCAGGCGCGGAAATGATCTGCACTGAGTACTTGTAACCAGCAGACTTCAGAAAGCTATTGATGCTTTTCTGGTTTTCCTCAATTGTCTTTTCAATTTTTGCTTTATGTTTGTTTATGCTCCCCTTTAGAGTTCCAACCTTACTGATAAGCTCTTCGAGTTGCCTGTTGATGGGGTCTGTCACCTTCCGTGTTTCTTCAGAATCGAGCGTGTCTATCATGCCAAGATCGATCTTTAGAAGCTGTATTTTTTCATCAATCTTGTCAACATCACGCAAGGTGAAAAACGAGATCGTGCGAAGACCTTCTAACTTCTCAATGAGGGCATCGATGTTGCCTTTGAGGCCGCTCAGAAAACTTTTTTCTATTGCTGTTAGTTCGAGCTTGGCCTTAGTGATTTTTTCGAGGTTTTCTTGACATTTAGCACTAAAATACTTCCCTAACCGCTCAATAACCGCTTTAAGAGTGTTGAGATGACTGATAGCTGTTGCATCATACTCTTTCGCCACTGCGAGCGCGGTTTCTTTCTGTGGCCCTGCGGGAAGCGCGGTTGAACAGTATGGACAAGTATCGCCAAGCTTCAGGAAGTCATTTCCTTTGATTTGCCATCCTATCCACTTTGATGGATCAGGACTCTTAATAAAGGCTTCAAACGGCTTCAATGAGTCTGGTATATTTTCGATTTTGTTGCCTGAACCGTAAGCTTTGATTAGCTTACTTGATTTCGGAATTGACCCATCTTTGTTGGGTGCGCCAAACGCATCACGAAGCTCTTTTAAGTCTTTTGTTGTTTGTTCAATTTCAGCATTATCTGCGAAGGCTTTCTTGATGCCGGCAAAAAGCCCTTCTATTTCTGCCATTGTGGCAACATAGTCAGGGGTTTTGATGAATATATCGAAGCTATTCTTGATAACCTCATCTTGCTGAAAAACAAATTGATTAACATACTCCTCGTCGAACACAAGAGCTGACGTTAATCCATCAATTCCTTCAACTTTCGGGCTTTCCGTTCCCGCCTTGCCTCGACTTTTAAATGGGATAAGGTCATTGAGTTTCCCATCACCACGAATATGGCTTACGATAGCTTTGGCAATTGTGCTCTTGCCTAGACCGTTCGGCCCATATTTTATGTTAAGCCCGCCGCGCACAATGCAGATTTCTGCATGGTCAATGCTGTTGCAGTTTTTGATGGTTACTATGGAATTATTATCCTGTTGCGTCATTGGTGATTCTCCTTGTCCTTTATGTTAGAACGCAAACGTCGCCTGCACCCGTTCAAAACGCTTTCAGCAAACTGGCTCCAAAATTGGCTGATGCCTTGGGGGATTGCATACCCAGATAAGTTTCACAAATTCTGAAAGGATTCTAGTCAAACAGCTTAAAACCAGCAAAAGCACCAATAAAATACAAATAACCCTTTGTAGCCGATTCTATACAATTATTAGATTAATACAGTGAAAATAATTTTTTAGATTTGATTAGTTTGTGGTTCTTTGTTTCGTGAGGCAACAAAATGGTACAGTCATAGGGATGTTTTGAGGAATCAAAGGGGTAGAGCGGTGGAGACAACCCCATCGACCGTTCTACTGGATATCTAATTAAAGACAGGTTGAATCTTTAAAATGTTAAGTAATTGAAATTTATATAGATAGATGGAGTGATGGAAAATTTTTCTAAGGAAGAACGAAGTTACGTTATGTCCAGAGTCAAATCTAAGGACACGGCTCCGGAATTATTGATAAGAAAATCACTTCACCGCTTGGGATTAAGGTATAAACTGCACGATCCAAAATTAGATGGAAAGCCTGACTTGGTTTTCCCAAAATACCATGCCGTTATTTTTATTCATGGTTGTTTTTGGCATGGGCACAATTGCGGTAGAACTGGCATTCCAAAAAACAATAGGGAGTTCTGGACGGAAAAAATTGAAAGGAATAGAAAGAACGATAATAAACACACAATTAATTTAATAAAAGCCCAATGGCGAACGCTGATTGTGTGGGAATGCGCGATTCAAGGAAAGAATAAAATTAAGATTGATGATCTGGTAGGATTGATACGAAATTGGCTGTTGAGTGCCGAAACTTCCGGCGTTATACAAGGCCGTCATCTTTCTTGATTACCCCCTCTTTTTCCAATTCACTTGTAATGGCTACAGTGAAATAGACGGTTTGATCGAATCTTCTCTCCGGACTGAGATTTTTTTCTCCGCCATTAAGGATAATATTTTTAATTTCCGAACTTTTGACCGCCGGTTCATAAATTCTGTGATGGTTCATATAGCGACGGGTAGTTCTCCCACTTACCGCAAATTCTTTATCGGTTTGATGGTTGAAAGCCATTTCCGTGTAAATACTTTTTATATTGGCTTTTCCGCTTGAACTGACGCTGTAAAGAAGCCTCGCCAGTCTAGCTGCGCTTCTCATTTGTCGACTGACTCCGTTGCTGCCCAATTGATTTCTTGAAGTATCCAAAAACAATCGGCTTAATGCAAAGTCGCTCCATACGAAAACGTCAAACGCATGCTCAGCCAGAACCGGCGTTTTTCCCTGTGTGCGCCAAATTGGTTGCATTAAAACCGGCTTCTGGAGATTTAAAAAATTAAGCTGAATATTGTCTATGGAATCAAGCATAGATGGCATTTTTGCCATTATTTCATATTCGTTCCCCCAATCGCGTACACCGCTGCAAATGGGTTCCACGGCTTTTCTGATGAAGGCTAAGTCATCTTTGCAGGAATGGACTATTCCCAATGCGCAATAGATTGTTGTTGCAGGCCGGATGACAAGTTCTGATCCCCATTCTTCCTCGTCAAGTTTGTATGTCGTACTATCCGGCAATACCGTTAATTTTATTTCTAGCGGATGGAGTTGATTTCCTTTGGTGTCGGCAACGACCAAATCTATTCCACGAATATCGTCATAAGCGAATTGTTGGTAGTCGTCGAATTTTGATTCGAAATTGAAACATAGCTTCTCATTTGGAATAGTCGTATTAAAAACTTCGTCAAATGATAGTTCCGAGGCGGTTACTTCCAATTTATCGTTGAGGGTTAAATATACCGCTTTGATGTTTTTGTCGCGCATGTAACAAGCAAGCGCGACTGGAAAGGAACTATTGAATTGGTTTTTACCCCATTGATCTTTTGGCCGTCTATTAGAATTACTGATGCCATACAATTTGGGTTCTTCTTTTTTATCCATGATCCTCTATAGGCAACAATTATTTTCGACGAAACGGTAACTGAAAAAAAGGCACTTGTCACTTAATAGTCAAGGGGCAAAATTGGAAAGATGGTTATCGGCGTCAATATATTGACGCCGATTTAAGAGTGCTTTATCCTTAAAAAATAAAAGGAGAGAAAGATGCGGGTTGTTGACACTTTCGCCGGTTGCGGCGGACTTTCTAAAGGTTTTGAAGATGCCGGTTTTAATGTAGTTGCCGCTTTTGAGTATTGGGATACGGCCATAGATTGCTATAAGGCGAATTTCGACCACCCAATTATTAAGCAAGACCTCTCAAACATTCTTGATTCAGTTAATAAAATAAATAGCATGGCTCCTGATATGATTATCGGCGGCCCGCCATGTCAGGATTTTTCTCACGCTGGTAAACGCGATGAAGGGGCGAGGGCAAGTTTGACTGGAGCTATCGCCGAAATAATATCAAAGGCCAGGCCAAGATATTTCGTAATGGAAAACGTCGACCGGTCACGCAACAGTAAAGCTTATTTGCAAGCTAGGGATATTTTAAAAGACGCGGGATATGGTTTGACCGAAAAAGTATTGGATGCTAGTTTTTGCGGAGTGCCGCAAAGAAGAAAAAGATTCTTCTGTATAGGAGCGTTAGCGAAAGAAGACGGATTTCTTGATTATTATCTTGAAAGGAACCTTAGCAAAAAAGAGATGACGATTAGGGATTATATGGGAGAGGAATTAGGGCTTGAGTTTTACTACAGGCATCCTCGCAATTATAGCCGTCGGGGTATTTTTACGATTGATGAGCCATCACCAACTGTTCGTGGTGTCAATCGCCCAGTTCCTAAGGGGTATCTCGGCCATCATAATGATCCGGCTCCGGTTGATACGCCAGAGTTGAGGCCTCTCACAACTCTTGAGAGGGCGCGGTTACAAACCTTCCCTAAGAACTTCCAATGGTTTGGAACAAAAACAGATATGGAACAAATAATTGGTAATGCCGTTCCTGTAAAACTTGCGGAATTTGTCGCTAGAGCGTTAGGTGAATATCTGCGTGAATATGAAGAGAAATTTAGAAGAGTCGCCTAGTGCAAACGGATAAATTTATGAATTGGGTTAGTGATAAATACAAAATGGGCGATAAGTCGGCTCGTGATGTAGTATCAAGATTGAAAAGGGTCACGAAATATGTGGACGTGGATTTACCCATAACTGATGAAGAACTGATATTTAAACTAGAAATCACGGAAGAATTTAAAAATTTGAGCATGACCGTAAAATCACAGTTAAAACGGTCGATAACGCTATATAGGGAATATAAAAAGGAAAATTAACCTACTTTTACTGTGTTATTTAATAGCCACATAAAGCGTTAATCGTTTCACATTAAGCAGCTTTGCCACGATTGCAGGGCTTTTCCCCTTGCTCTAACTCCAAACCATTTTTTTAAATAATATTGTCATCGGCTTCAAGCAGGCAATACGGCACAGCCTCGGCCTGCTTCACATGCTTGTCACGATCTAACCAGTTCAGGATCGGCATTTAAACCTTCTTTCTGTGCCAGACATACCGGCTTTAATTCTGATATCTGTCATGGCTGGCTGTACCATGTGGATCGCCCGCCGCCATGCCGGACAAGCAGGCCTTTTTCCACCAGCGAGCCAAAAGTTGCCTTCAATGTGTTCGGGCTTGCGCCTGTCTCGCGCACCATGTCGCGGGTCGTGACGCGGCCATGATCGCGCACATAATCCAGGATTTTGACGGCCAATTCTGGCAGAGCGGCCAGAGCACTCTTTTCGCGCTCCACCTTCGCGGCCAGGCGGCGCTTTTGCTGCTGCAAAGCCCGCATGAAAAACATAAGCCAGGGTTGCCAATTCGGGGCTTCACTGCGAATTGTGCCTTGGGTCTGACGCAAGGCGAGATAATACCCTTCCTTGCTGTTCTCAATCACGCTTTCGAGCGACGAATACGGCACATAAGCATATCCGGCCTGCAATAAGAGCAAGGTCGTGAGAACGCGGCTCAGGCGGCCATTTCCGTCCTGGAAGGGGTGGATTTCCAGGAACACTACAACGAACATGGCAATCATCAGCAAGGGGTGAATGCGCTTTAGCTCGCGGGCATCGCGCAACCAGGTGACAAGTTCTGTCATCCGGCGCGGCGTATCGAACGGCGTAGCCGTCTCGAACACGATACCAATCATTTTTCCGTCTGCGTCAAAAGCGCCCACATCATTGCGCAGGGTTTTATATTCGCCCCTGTGCCGCTCATCCTTCTCACTGTAGCGCAGAAGATCGCGGTGAAGCTGTTTGATATGGTTCTCGGTGATGGGGATATCCTGCCAAGCTTGGAAAATCGTTTCCATGGCCTCTGCATAGCCAGCAACTTCCTGCTCGTCGCGTGTCTCGAATTTCTTGATTTCCAGCTTGCCAAGCAGGTGCTCAACCTCGCGGTCACTGAGCTTATTACCCTCAATGCGCGTTGAAGAGCCGATGCTTTCAATCGTGGCGATGCGGCGCAAGGCTTTCAACCGATCCGGTGCCAAAGTGCCAAGGGCACGCCAGGCACCCTTAAATTCGTCTATTTCAGATAGTAAGGCCAGCAATTCATGCGTGATTTGGATAGTCTCGGTTTTCATCATACCTGAATATATACCAGATTATGCCGGAATGTCCACCGGAATAATTGCCGGATTATGCCGGATACTCCATCTAATATTTCGTACAAAATACTTTTTATTAGTCCCCCATTTTTACTATTGTTAAAATTTGTTATCAATTATTTCCAGCAGGTATGGTTATTGATATTGTTTGAATATACCCAATCAAATTTTCAACGATCTTTTATTCTTAAGCGCATCTATTAGGGTTAACGTGCTCACAAAAAATGTTTCCTTACATATCAGTTACATGCTGCGTCACCATTTTTTGCTCGCGCCTCGTTTTGTTTAGAACTTTGAATTTTTAGAAGTGCCCTAAATTATGAATTGAACACTTAACCGTCAATTTTGACATACTCACCATTTTGCCTTACCCAC